>ENA-ORTL01000048-ORTL01000048.1-human-gut-metagenome-genome-assembly--contig:-NODE-48-length-200000-cov-4.3668_pt1 | contig 200000 bp, 191 predicted proteins | sample MGYA00241916_ERZ509196 | MGnify/ENA primary metagenome ERZ509196 (study PRJEB26280, sample SAMEA2338844) | human gut metagenome | biome: human gut; feature: human-associated habitat; material: faeces... | reverse complement strand
CCGCCAGCCGGAGACAGAGCTGGAGGCCGCCCTTTACCTGTTTGAAAACGGCGGGAACTACAAGGTGGCCTATGACGCCTTCCGCTCCCTCTACCGCCGGGGCTTCCAGCGGGAAACTCTGCTGGAGCTGATGACCCAGGCTTTTTACCAGCCCAACATCAAACTCCTGAAGAGCCGATACGAGAAGAACTGCCGCCTGCTGCGCAAATATCCCTACTGCTTCCAGCAGGACTTTCCCGCCTTTGAGGAGCTGCCCCTCCGCTTTTACCCCTACGACGACCAGCGCTACATCCCCTTTACCGTAGAGACGGAGACCTTCGGGGAGCCTTTGGACCTCCGGCACCCGGTGGTCAGCCGAAACTTCTTCCAAAACCTGGACAAGCCCGTACTGGCGGCGGATGTGTACTCCCAGTATGAGCTGGAGTACCTCCGGGACAACGTGCGGAAAAGCGAGTGGGTGGGCCGGGAGAACCACGTCTATCTCCATTACACGGACTGGGGGATCTTCTGCGCCTATCTCCAGGTCCTGAACCTACGGCCCCTGCTGGAGGAGGAGAAGCTGGTCTTCCTGATCGGAGACGAGATCAGCCAGTACCCCATCGACTTCCAGACCCGGTTCGGCATGGATTACAGCCAGTATCCCGTCAAGCCCGTCGGCATCCGGGAGATCCACCGGCTGATCTGGCACACCCAGCTCTCCAGCCATAACGGAGGCGATTTCTTCAACGAGATCTTTGACAACCACCCCAACCTGATCGCGGTGGAGTCAGTGATGCTGTATCACCTGCGGGATCAGGTGGAGAAGTTCCGCAAGCTGTTGGACGGCGGCGGAACGATCACCTTTGACAGCGTCATCGGTGACGGGGATCTGGAGAAGCCCCAGCGGCTGGCGAATCAGCTCAGCCGGATGCGGGACCGGACGGACAAGGACATCTTCGTGGCCCTGTATCTGGCTATGGCGGATCTGCGGAACCTTGACCCCGCTGCCCGAATCGTTCCATCTATTTTTTTCCAACCCCACTTCCACAGCTACCACTGCACTCTGGGCGCGAACGACCAGAACCGGGCGGTGCTGGACTCGGCGGAGTACCAGGAGCTGCGGGACTTCTCCCCCCTCAAGGGCTTCCGGTATGTCAAGACCTTCACCCCCCTGCGCCGACCCACCACCTCCACCGGAGCGTGTGTGCGCTTTATGCAACGCCAGATTGACGAGTGGAAACCGGGCCAGGAGCCGCTGACAATCCCCGACGAGCTCACCGAACGGGTCCTGAACCGGAACTACATGGTGGACTGGCAGGATCGGCTGTTTCAGGATTCGGTGCTGGTCCGCTTTGAGGACGGCAAGCTGAATCCGAAAGCCACCTTTACCGCCCTGGCAGCCTTTTTGGACCTACCCTATACGAAGAGCATGACCTACTGTTCCCGCAACGGCGAGCGGGACCCGGAGTCTTTGAAGGGAAATGACCGGGGCTTTGACCCGGCGGCCATCTACCGGACCTATGAGGAGTACCTGGGCCGGGAGGAGCGGGTGTATCTGGAGTATCTGATGGGAGACGTATACCGGCGCTACGGCTATGATTTTCAGTATTACGACGGCGCGCCCATGGACGAAGAGGCGATGAACGCGCTGGTCGGCAGGCTGCACGGCTGCACGGACCTGATCCTGGCCTCCTATAAAAAGGCAATGGAGCACAAGGTGTTTTTCGAGGGGGAGGACCCGGAACAGCGGCGGCAGGAGATCTTGACCGAGATCGGGGAAAACATGGCGGCCAAGCGGCGGGAGATCGCAGGCGTTTTGATGCGGGGGCTGCGGTTCGTCAACAAAAACGGCGCGCCGCTGAACTTCATGCCCCTTTTGGAGCTGGACCCGGCGTTGCTGGAACAGCCGCTGTATCACTGAGGAGGAGGACATGGAACACAAGGGAACCGTATACTTTTTCACCGGCCTGTCTGGGGCGGGGAAGACGACCGTGGGCAGCCTGTTCTACCAGCGGCTCAAAAACACCAAGCCCAATGCGGTCTATCTGGATGGGGACGAAATCCGGGTGGCCTTCGGCGAGGATGTGGGCTACACCAACGATGAGCGCCTGCGCTGGGCGGGCCGGATCTTCCGGGTGTGCAAGCTGCTCTCCGACCAGGGTATCGACGTGGTGTGCTGTTCCATCGCCATGTTTGACACTGTGCGCCGCTGGAACCGGGAGCATATTCCAAATTACAAGGAAATCTATATCCGGGTCAAAAAAGAGACCCTCATCCAGCGCAACCAGAAGGGCCTCTATACCGGGGGGCGCAATGTGGTGGGGGTGGATCTGCCCTTTGACGAGCCCCAAAGCCCCGACCTTGTGCTCCAGAACGACGGGGAGCGCACTCCGTTGGAGCTGGTAGAGGAGATCGAAGGGGCGCTCTACCCGAATATCGTGGAGCACCCCATCGACAATACCGATTACTGGAACCTGTATTATCAAAACAAGCTCTGTCCCACCAGCCCCTCCCCCTTCGCCCGGTATGTGTCCACCCTGGTGGCGCCGGGGCGGACGCTGGCGGAGCTGGGGTGCGGCAACGGGCGGGACGCCCTCTACTTTGCCTCTCTGGGGCTGGACGTGGTGGCGATGGACCTCTCTGAGGCGGCCATCGGCATGCTCCGGCAGCAGCCGGTCCCACACGCCCGGTTCGTATGCGGCGACTTCGTCAGCCACACCCTCCACCAGCCGGAGAGCTATGACTACGCCTACAGCCGCTTTACCATCCACGCCATCAACCAGAAGCAGGAGCGGATGCTCCTGGGGAGCATGGCCCGGGCCCTCAAGCCGGGCGGAAAGTTCTTCATCGAGGTGCGCAGCGTCCATGACCCGCTGTACGGCAAGGGGGAGGCGCTGGAGCGCAACGCCTTTTTCTACGACAACCACTACCGCCGTTTTCTTGTGCTGGACGAGCTGACCGAGGCCCTCCGGCAGGCCGGCTTCCGCATCGAGTACGCCAGGGAACAGACCGGCTTCGCCCCCTACGGCAACGACGATCCCCCCGTCATCCGCGTTGTGGCGGTGAAGAATTGAGGAGGCGGTTTTTATGACCTGTCCGGCGGATCTGCATACCCATACCACCGCGTCAGACGGGCAGTATACCCCGTCCCAACTGGCCGCCAAGGCCCTGGCGGCCGGAATTCAGATTCTGGCAGTCACCGATCACGACACCATGGACGGCGCGGAGGAGGCCGTCCGGGCGGGACAAGCCTGCGGATTGACGGTGCTCCGCGGGGTGGAGCTGGGGGCCCGGGAGGACCGTCACATGCACATACTCGGCCTCAATCTGGGCCCCGAGTGTCCCGCCCTGGCGGAGCTCTGCCGCAGGCTCCGCGCCAGCCGGGAGGAGCGGAAATACCGCATCGCCGCGTTTCTCCGCGGGAAGGGGCTGGACGTGCCGCTGGAGGAGGTGGAGGCCCTCGCCGGCGGCGGAGTGGTCGCCCGCCCCCACTTCGCCCGGGTGATGCTCCGGCGCGGGTATGTCTCCTCCCTCCGGGAGGCCTTCGACCGCTATCTGGACACGGACGAATACCAGCGCATTGAGCGGTGGAAGGCCGGCGCCCCGGAATGCATCGCGGCCATCCATGACGCGGGTGGAAAGGCGGTTCTGGCCCATCCCTGCCAGCTCGGCTGCTCCCACGGGCGCCTGGAGGAAATCCTCCGTGCACTGAAGGACGCGGGGCTGGATGGGATTGAGTGCTTTTATCCCCGGCATTCCCCCGAACAGACCGCCGCCTATCTGCGCCTTGCAGACAAATACGGCCTCCATATCACGGGGGGCAGCGATTTCCACGGGGAGGCCGTCCGACCAGATACCTTCCTTACCCCCATTCCCCTCAACCTCGACTGGCTGGGAACCTTCCAAAATGCCCAGCTAGTCCCCAATTGATTTACGTACGGTGTTACAAATGGCGTTTGGCATGGTATGATGGATTTCTCGATTAGATAAAGGTAGGTCAGAACAGGTATGTATCCGGGGCTTTCTTCATCTGAAATAGCATGACAGAGCAGTATGTCGGCTTCGGTTATCAGGCGACAGAACTGGAACTGCACTTCCGAACCGCCAGCCCGAAAGGGCGGCGTACGGAAGTGCAGTTCTCTTTTTTACACCAAGCGCAGAAGCTGCGGCCTATGTGTTTTCTCCTGTCAGAGAAAAATATCTATCTTCCTATATAGTTCAGCCCGGCAGGTAAACAGATGCCCTAATTCACCCCGACCAATCACCCTGCTCTACTGCGCTTTCGCCGCACCGAAATAGTTCCCGCAGCTTGGTCTACCTTATCCGCCTGTTCTATCCCTCCCAACGTCTTTCGCAACAGAAACCCTACCGGAAGTAATAGCAGATTCAAAAAGATGGCATATCCGAGAGACAGGCATGCTACATTTAGGGCAATCCCTAATTCCTCCAGATTACCGCCACCCAGGCTGTGCATCATTTTAATCAGACTAAGCAATGAGCCAGCACCTCCGGCCAGTAAAGATCCTATAGCCACCTGCCGATAGGCCAGATAACTCTCCAGCGCACGGGCGGCGGAAGGTTTTTTCTCTTGAAACATAGCCCGGATTGCCCAACCAAAAGCGCGGAAAGAGTTGTTCCCCAGAAGAACCAGTACGCACGCGATTAGCAGAAACGCCAGCGTTGTATAATCCAGAAGCGACAGCAAGTTTGCAACATCCAGTCTGATTCCGGACGGTGTAACTGAACAGACTGCCCCACCTCCGACCAACAGAGCGCATCCAAAGAGATAAACCAGATATCGCACCTATACCACGCCCTTTCTCTGTCTACAGTAGTATTTCAGTTTCCCTCTGCTCTTAATGGTTTCATGTATCATATCGACATATTTTTGCAAAAATTAAGGCTCTAACCTGGCTACATCTCCTCACTGCTGACAGTGTACTGGCTAAGGTGAGGTACAGGAACGCGCCGTACTCAAAAATGCGGCTAAAATAAACGAATATGAAAAATGTCCGATGGGTCTCCCATCGGACATTTTTTGCCGTGTCTACTGCGGATACCCGTACCCCGGTCAGGATATCTCCATCATCTTCCCATTTTCCAGCACAATAGGCGGCAGCTCCGTCTCGTCTCCATATAGGTCCGGACGGGCCAGAAGATAGTGCTCCAATGCGTTCCGGCTCTCAAATTTGGTCGCCTGGAAGGGACCAGCCGGGCCATACTTCTCCACAAACAGCAGTCCGTCCTCCGTCTCCATCAATACGCCGGTATGTCCTACAAAGCGGACCCCGTCAAATGGGGAATGCAGATATACCTCGATCAGGGACATTCCCTTGGCGCTGTCCACCTGTATGCCACGCTCCGACCACGCTTCCTCAATGCGGGCAAGGTGTTCCTCCTGGTTCGCCGCCCCCTCCAGAGGTACGGCATTGAACAGAGTAATGAAATCGGCCCGTGCTTCTGAACTGAGCTGGTATTCCTTCTGCGTGTCAATGGCCTCAATGTCAAACATTAGATAGGTATCACTCTCATCCGCAGTCCCACAGGTCTGGAGCTGATCCCGCATCAACAGGAACGCGGTCAGGCGGCAATTGGCCTCCATAAAAAATGTGCCGTCTGGCAGTTCCTTAATGTCAAACAAAAGTGAGCTGTAGTCAACAAAGTCACCCTCCATGGCGGTAAAGCCCTCCGTGAGGGTGGGCGTGGTCACCCGGGCGTTAAAGTCGTCTGCCCAGGCCAGCAGGGTATCGGTCTGCTCCTGAGATACGCCGTGGGCCTGAAGCGCATCCACGACCTCCCTCCTGGAGCTGTCATCCGTCAAATTGGAATAGAGGGCCTGTGTTTTTTCCGGCACATGGGAACCGTCAGGCGCGGAGGGTAAGCTCCCAGCAGGTGTACTACAGCTAGCCAGAGAAATTACCAAGAGTGCTGCCACAATTGTAGCGAATCGTTTTTTCTTCATATCAATCTGAGTTCCTTTCATAATTTCCTGTGAATTTGAGATGTATCTAACAGAGCATATATGTTCCGGAGCAAATCTGTCAGCTATCGTCCAGCACAGATTTGCGGCGTCTCCACATTATAGACGCAAATCCAGCTAAAAAGTTTTCAGCAGCTGCTTTGTTTCTAATATTCGCGCTCTATCGCGCCCACAAGGAACGTGGTATAATATTTAATAACTTTCTCAAAAAATGTGGAGGGAAATGTGACCTGGCGGCCAGGCCATGCGTGTATAGAACAGGAGGTAAGAACATTGCGTCATGGAGAAACGGTTGATTTAACGGCGCTATACGAAACATATTCCGATCTGCTGTTCCGGACAGCACTGACCTATGTGAGCCATTCAGAAGACGCTCAGGATGTCGTCCACGATGTGTTTGCGGTCTATCTGGCGAAGCGGCCTACGTTCCAGGATACGTCCCACCAACGGGCATGGATGCTGCGCGTTACAATCAATAAATGCCGGGATCTCCAGCGCCGCAACGCGGTACGCAGGTATACCCCTTTAGAAGATGCGGAACACATCGCCTCGCCGGAGGATTCAGAAACATCCGAACTTCTGGCCGCCGTTCGGAGCCTGCCGGACAAGCTGCATGAGGTGGTGGTGCTCCACTATCTGGAAGGGTTTTCAGTGGAAGAAACCGCACGCTGCCTGCGCATCTCGGTTTCCGCAGTCAAAATGCGTCTGACCCGCGGCCGGCAGGCAATCAAAGCACTCCTTGGAACGGAGGAATGAATATGTTTGATCAAAAAGATGTAGAGGCATACCGCAGGATCAAAGCGCCGGAGGAGCTCCGGGAGCAGGTCATGCGCCTGGAACAAAAGCCGGAGCCGACACGCACCAGAACGAAATGGATTTCGTTTGGATCTCTGGCCGCTGCCGCCTGCGCAGCCGTCCTGTTTATTGCCGCTCTCCCTCCCTTTGCTGTGCGTGGGGAAACCGCCCTCTTGTATCAGGGCGTACCCATTGGGGCGGAACCGGTCTCCATTCCGGCGGACCATCCTCAAATGACATCCGGACTTCGGGAAGTCTCCGGCGGAATTCCTCTGGCGCTGGAAACCGGCGAAACGACCCGGGTATCTGTTTCCGGCGGTGAATTCAGCCTGTTTGATCCGGAGGGCGAACTCCTCGGAGACGGCACCGAAGCAGAGATCTCCGAAGACGTCCTGCTCTACTGGGACCTCTCCGGCACAGAGGACACCATGTTTTCCCTGACCTTGAAAACCAATGGCAAACAGCTTACCTATGTACTCTCCATGCGTGACGATGGAGGGTATGACCTTCAGCAAAACCAGTCACCCAAATAAATGCAGAACAGGAGACCATGTATTATGAAAAAGATGATCACTTTTATTCTCGGTGCGGCAATGGCGATCTCCCTGGTGGGATGCAGCGGCAACAATGGCAGCAGCAATCACGGCGGAAGCGGAGACGGCTCCACCTCTTCCTACTCCAGTGCGGTGGAGGTTCTGGAGACGGTCTATGGGGTGTATTCAGAGGATCAAAAGTTCCCCATCGGCGGCGGCGATTCGGAGCACATGACCACAGATGCCCCAGGCGCCTTTGACGTATCCAAGACCGAGGAGCTGACCTCCACCTTGAGCCTTCCGGAGAGCGAGACCACCCACATTGATGACGCGGCATCTATGATCCACATGATGAATGCCAACACCTTTACCGGCGCGGCCTATCACCTGACCGGCGATGTGAGTGCCGACGAGTTCGCCGACGCCCTCAAGGAGGGAATCCTGGCGAAGCAGTGGATCTGCGGTATGCCGGATACCTTAGTCGTAATCAACGTGGACGGCCAGTATGTCATTGCCGCGTATGGCGCGGATGATTTGGTGGAAACCTTCAAGGATAACGCGCTCTCTGCCCTGGACGGAGCCGAGGCAATCATTGACACCCCGGTGGTAGAGGGCTGAGAACCGCCAGTTCAATATAACATTATATAGCGTTGCGGGGCGGCCTCTTCGCCAGGGAGCCGCCCCGTACGTTGCTGTTAAGGAAGGTTTTCTATGCTTTTTTCCAGCATCCCATTTCTATACTACTTTCTCCCGCTGGTTCTGGCCGTATACTTTCTCACTCCGGCCCGCTTCCGAAATGCAGTGCTCCTGCTGGCCAGCCTGATCTTCTATGCCTGGGGCGAGCCTAAATACGTCCTTCTTATGCTGGCCTCCATCCTGTCCGGCTATGGCTTCGGCCTCTTGCAGGAGCGGTACCGGGGCCAAAAAGGGGCCAAACTGGTCTGCGGGCTCTCCGTGGCGGTCAGCCTGTCCTTCCTCCTGTACTTCAAATACGCAGACTTCTTCCTGGAAAACTTCAACGCGGCCACCGGACTGGGGGTTCCCCTGCTGCGCATCGCCCTGCCCATTGGCATCAGCTTCTACACCTTCCAGATCATCAGCTATACGGTGGATGTATACCGGGGTGAGCCAGCTCAGAAAAATCTGATCCACCTGGCAGCCTATGTGGCTATGTTTCCCCAACTCATTGCAGGGCCTATCGTCCGCTATTCCGACATTGCACAGCAGTTGGAACACCGTTCCCACTCCACCGCTCTGGCTGCCGAGGGGGTACGGCGCTTTCTCATTGGATTGGGGAAAAAGATCCTGATCGCCAACCAACTGGGAGAGCTGTGCAGCGTGTTCCGGGCGTCCGATGAGAAGTCCGTGCTCTTTTACTGGCTCTACGCCGTCGCATTCGCCCTGCACATTTATTTCGACTTCTCCGGATACAGCGATATGGCCATCGGCCTAGGCAAAGTATTTGGCTTCCACTTCCTTGAAAACTTTAACTATCCCTATATTTCCGCCAGCATCACAGAGTTCTGGCGCCGCTGGCACATGTCGCTGGGTACCTGGTTCCGGGATTATGTGTATATCCCGCTGGGCGGCAACCGCGTCGGAAGGGCCCGCCAACTGCTGAATATTCTGGTGGTGTGGATGCTGACCGGCTTCTGGCACGGGGCAGCCTGGAACTTCGTTGTCTGGGGACTGATGTTCGCCGTTCTTCTGATCATGGAGAAGCTGTGGCTGCTGAAACCTCTCTCGAAATGCCGCCCGCTCGCCCATCTCTATGTAGTATTCTTCGTCGTGATCAGCTTTGTGATCTTCAACGCGGAGAATATGGGGCAGGCCCTCTCCGACATTGGCGGTCTGTTCGGTGCCGGCGGTATCCCGCTGGTTTCTGCAGAGGCGGTCTACTGTCTGCGCAGCTTCGCTCTGGTGCTGATTCTGGCCGTTTTGGGAGCCACCCCCCTCCTCCGGAATGGGCTTGTCCGCCTCTCCCAGTACCCCACCGCCGGTAAGGTCCTCAACGCACTGGAACCCTTTACACTGTTTGTACTGCTGCTGGTCATGACCGGCTATCTGGTGGACGGCTCCTTTAACCCATTCCTATACTTCCGGTTTTGATAGGAGGATACCATGGATAGCAAAAAGAAAAACCTGACGGTCTGTATCCTGTTTGGGCTGCTTCTGGCCGTGGCCTTTCTGGCCTGTTTGTTTCTCCCCAAGGAAGCCACTTCGGACAGTGAGCGGAGGAAACTGGCCGCCATGCCGGCGTTCACCTTGGATACCGTACTGAGCGGGCGGTTCATGTCCGGCTTTGAAACCTACACCCAGGATCATTTTCCCTTCCGGGACCAGTTCCGTACACTGAAAGCCCTGTCCGCCACCGGCCTGTTCCACCGGCAGGACAACAATGGGATCTATGTTTCCGACGGCTTCGCCGCCGCGGTGGAATACCCCCTGAACGAGTCCTCCCTGGACCGGGCGGCAGGCCGCTTCCAGTACCTCTATGACAAATACCTGAACGGCAGCAATCGGGTGTTCCTCTCCGTAATCCCGGACAAGAACTGCTTTCTGGCCCGGGAGAGCGGGCACCTCTCCATGGATTATGCGCAATTGGAGTCCCTGATGGCACAGAAGGTTGGCTTTGCCGACTATATCTCCATCTCAGACCTGTTGGAGCGGGACGACTATTACAGGACCGACACCCATTGGCGGCAGGAGCGGATCACCGATGTGGCGGAGCGGCTGGCCCAGGCCATGGGGGTCACCTTGACTCAAAATTACGAAGAGTCCGTGTTGGAGCGGGACTTCTACGGCGTTTACTGCGGACAATCGGCCCTCCCCTTGGCCCCCGAGTCCATCCACTATCTCATCAACGATGCCATCCGGGACTGCACGGTGTATGATTACCAGAACAACCGAACCGGAACGGTGTACGACATGGAGCGTGCCATGGGAAAGGACCCCTATGAAATCTTCCTCTCCGGTTCTCTGTCTCTGATTACCATGGAAAATCCTTACGCCCAAAGCGGCCGGGAGTTGGTGTTGTTCCGCGACTCTTTTGGCTCCAGCATTGCGCCTTTGCTGCTCAGCGGATACTCCAGGATCACTCTGGTGGATATTCGCTACATCCAGCCGGACTACCTCGGGCAGTTCATTGATTTTGAAAACTGCGATGTACTGTTTCTCTACAGCTCCCTGGTTCTGAACAACAGCGACACGCTGAAATAACCGATCCGGCTGTGGATGCTTTGGGTTATCCACAGCCGGATCTTTTTGTTCAAAGGCCAATCTGCCAATCCATGCTGTCATTGGAACAGCATCCCCATTCCCACCCTCGCAGACGCAGTCAATACCCGGTCATTACAATCATCCGTTACAATACATCTGTACGCAGTCGGGGCATAACAATTCTTGAGGACTCGAACCTCGCACGTGCCCTTCCGTGTATCCATGATGCGACTTACGCTGTCGCCGCGCGGCATTCGCCCTGCTTCTGCTACCAGGCACTTTGGCCTATTCCACTAAGTCGGTCTTCCAGTTGCTCTCTTGCAGCCGGTTATCCAGCCGGCGCAGTTCTTTGGACATCCGGTCGATCTCCTTTTGCCAGTCCGCCACAGAGAACGCAGACCGGATCTTGATCTCCGTATTTCTGGCGCGGTAGGATATCTGACTTCCCGCGTACACAACATCCCGGTATACATGGAGTTTGAGGGACAGGGCATCCTTTTGGGCAATCAGTTCTGTCAGAGTCTGCCCCTCAACCACAGTCTGGCAGTTGGTCCGATTGATTCTCGCAATCAAATAGGACAGGCGAGAAATGGAAGCATCCAGCTCCTGTTTTAGATTCTCCGGGCATTCCACCGGTTGCTCGCCCTCCTGCACCAGCGCATTGCTGCTCAAACGGTTTTTGAGCTGTTCAATATTCCGGTTCAGATCTGCGCGTTCCTGTAAAGCCTCTGCAAGTTTCATAACTTCACCCTTCCCGATCCATCGGCTGCTCTATAGCCCTGGCTTTCTTAGGAGATGTAGATACCGCCTGTTTCAAAGGCATCTTACAGCGTCTGCATCTCTCCTTATCCGATTGAATACTGAAACATACATACAGAGCGTGAATCCCATAAACGCTATGTATAAAAGTAATTATAAATTATAGTATAGCATACTTTATCAGAAATGGAACCATTGTCTGCCCGAAAAGATTCTTTTTGCAGCAGCGGTTTTAGCGATAAAAATATTGTGTGGGTACCAAACCGGCCAGCAAGGAACTGTGGACCGCTGTTCTTCGCCTCCGCTCCGTTGGGGACAGATAGTAACCCCACACACCTTGAATTTCATCAAATTGTATGATATTATTTGCAACAATGTTATCGCGGAACGGCCAGTGCTCAACTTTCTTTTCCCTTTCCTGCCCGCATTTTTTCTATTTTCAGCAGCCGCAATTTTTCACATCATCCACGGCGATATGATACTCCCTATCTTGTCCCCGGCATGCGCCGGACTAGAGCAATGGGTGCCCCGAGCAGGCGGGAATCCCTGGGGCGTCAATATGAAAGCAGGTCAGATAAATGAAACGGTTTGTGAAGAATGTCGCTCTGGTGCTCCTTGTGTGGCTTTTATTCATCATTCTCTGTCTAGTCATTCCACCGGCGTTTCACAAAAGGGCCACTCCCGAAGATTGGCTGAACGATATCCGCTATGAACATACCGCACCAGAGCGGGTGCGGAGCATCGACGACAACTCTGATGCCCTGCTGTGGCGGCTCCGGCTTATTGAGGAAGCAAAGGAGCGGATTATACTCACCACGTTTGATTTTTGGGATGAGGAAAGCGGCCAGGATGTGATTGGCGCACTTTGGGCGGCAGCCGAGCGCGGTGTCAGGGTTCAGGTGCTTCTGGACGGCATCAATGGCGGACATTTCCTTCCCATGAGTAGGAACCTTTGCCAGTTGTCAAGCCATGAGAACGTGGAGATCCGGCTCTACAACCCGATCAACCTTCTAACCCCGTGGAAAATCAACTATCGGATGCACGATAAGTATCTGATCGCTGATGACTTTGCCTATATCCTGGGTGGTAGAAATACAGATAACCGCTTCCTGGGCAATTACCAAGAACACTACAATGTGGACCGGGATATTTTAGTATATGAAACCGAGCCTGGGGCAGGCCAGTCCTATCAACAGCTGATGAATTATTTTGAGGCGGTGTGGGCGCTTCCATGCTGTAAGGTTTTTAAAGATTCAAGGTGTGAAAGCGATCTGGCTGGCTGTTATGAGCAGACCGCCCAACGTTACCCGGAAGTCTTTACAGACAGTTTGACTACAGCAGAATGGGAGTCCGCCACACTGGCGGCATATAGCGTGGAGCTATGGTCCAATCCAATCGAGCCGGAAAATAAGACACCAATCCTGTGGGCCCGCATGGTAGACGCTATGGCGCAGGACAGTAACGTTCTGGTTCAGACGCCCTACATTATATGCAGTAAGGATATGTACGAGGACCTTCGGACTGTCTGTGCTGCGGGTACCAGAACAGATATTCTGATCAATGCCGTAGAAAGTGGGACAAATCCTTTTGGCTGCACCGACTACTTAAATCAGAAAACGCATCTCCGCAGCACCGGCACCCATATCTATGAATATCTGGGCGAGCAGGCACATCATACTAAGGCCGTGCTCATAGGCGAAGATCTGACGCTCGCAGGTTCCTGCAACTTTGATATGAGGAGTGTTTATCTGGACACCGAGCTAATGCTTTCGATCAAAAGCCCGGGGCTAAATGCTCAGATCCGTGCTCAACTCGATGTACTGAAGGAAAGCAGCCGACACATGAGTCCTGATGGCTCTATAGAAGATGGCCCAAGTTATGTTCCTAGAAAGCTAAGTTGGGGAAAAGAGGCCATGTATGCTGTCCTGCGGGTAATTACTTTGCCATTCCGGCATTTGCTATAATTTATTTCCAAATAGGCTGGACTTTTTGCGCTTCTGTGTGTGGTATTCCGTCTATCTATTTTCCGAGTGAATGCCTGAGTCACACCGTTGGGCCCAGATCCAGAGGTAACGTGAGCGGCTCCGCCGCCATTGACACGGTCTGGATTCGAACCAATAGGCCGTGTCTATCATACTTTCGTCCACATCGAGGTGTGGCAGAACTGCTCTTTGCAGGGCGGCTGTTCCCACCTGTCTCAAAACTGGGGTATCGGCTACGAAAATATGGCTATTTTGGTTACTATAACGTCAACGAGAATGGTTCCCGTAAAGTTCTGTGCACTGCTGATGGTATGAATGAGGATAAAGCGAGTAGCGCCAGCTTCTTTCAGCGGCCCGGTGACCATGGCCTGGGAAGGGTGCAGCTTATGGTTGAAGAAAAGTGTTTGGGAATTCTGGAGCCTGTACGAGAAGTGTCTCCGGAGGCAATACCAGCACTGCACTGTTTGTATTCACTGTTACCCTGGATTCCAAAGTGAAGCTGGCAGCCAAAATTCTTAGAGGTCGGGCACTGTTTTATGTTTCTATCCCGTAGCATAAATTGTAAAGCTAAAAAAGAAATCCCTTGAAACCATTTCGTTTCAAGGGATTTCTGCAAAGGACGGTCAAAACCGATATTTCTATAAAATCAAAAACGCCGCGAAGCGGCGATACCAAATCACAACCCAGCGCAGCGGTTGTGATTTGGAAAGGAGGAGCAGCGGCGTGAGCGCGCTCTGACTTTTGTAAAAAAGTCGGAGCAAGCGATACAAAGCTTGCTCCAACGTGGTCGGAGTGTAATTATAGGACTTGGAAAAATCCAGTCATATCAATGGTTTTAGCGCAGCAAGCAAGAGGCTTTTATCCCATTAGATACGATAATTAGAAAGATCATCCAGCTTTTCGGCAAATGATTTTGTCTGATCGGCTTCTTTTTGAAATTGCGCCTTGATTTGCTCATTTACATCTGGAGACATAACAGGAATCAATTTCAGATCCTCTTCTTCCATGTAGAGGTCTGCAATATCTTCCTTATCTCCACATTGAGGAAAGAGGACGACCCAACAGCCGTCTTTTGGCTCCTTTTCCCAGACAACCCCTTGCATTCCCTTGTGAACGCCTTCTTTTGCATAGCTATCTTTTTCTACCATCACTTCTACGCAATCCATCATCTTCATTTTATTTTCCCCCATACGGCGTATTCAATTTGAGTTTTCCGTTCAGCATAAGCATCCATCCAGTAATAAATGACACGCTGCCTGATTTGCCTTTTCTGGGAATCGTAACTCTGATATCAATTCGCTGGCCTCGTCTATCCAACTTTCCTAACGTATAGTCACCGGATAGATATTTTTCAAGTGCCTGTTTCTCAATTTGATTCTTAAGCCACGTAGAATCTGAAACAGAATAGCCCCAACTTTCAAATGCTCGATTTTTTCCATGTCTATCTGTATTTTCTGGGTCAAATAGATAGGGATCAAATTTGCTGTAATCGCTATATGATGTTGTATTCATCAAAACCACAGCATAGGGAATCGTGTCTAATGTGCAGTGGCAGTATGGATGATATGGACAAGACAGAGCATTTTCTTCCTGAAACCAACAACCATCCAACATTAAGCATTCCTCACAGTGGGTTTTGCCCTCTGAATGGTGCGTCCATTGGACCCAGCTTGGCTACTCTGCCGTTTTCTGCGGCAGCAGCTTTCCCGTATATCGTTTGTAGTATATCATATTTCATCCTATCATGTAAAATCAGGCTTCTACATATAGGCTGGAAAAAGAAAAAAGTTGTACATTTCTGTACAACTTTCAAAATGAATTTACAAATTATGAAAAAATGGGTGAGTCCTATAAGGACTCACCCATGGCGGAAGCGGTGGGATTCGAACCCACGTGCCCTTGCGGACAACTTGATTTCGAGTCATTTCCCCCTTGTGATTTTTGGTGGAAATTAAGCGAAGATGGAAGTACACAACGGAAGCCCAAAAGCTGCGGTATACTGCGGATTTTGGCTTCCGTTTTTCGTTTTTATTTGAACCCACAGGGCTTTCCGAGTTCTTCCCATTTTTGCCCCGAATTATGACCGGAGGATAGAACAAGGATAGAACTGGACGCCAGATTGGGGGTATTCACACCCATACCATTTCACGAAAACGCAAATCACCATTTTGATTAGACAACTTGATCTTATTTGAACCCACTTCAAAATCCAATATTTTACACGCCAGTGAAGTACCTCACCTACCAATGACAGATGAACAAGAAAGTGAGTGCTGCACATGGATTTGACTAAGTATTACCCCGACATCGTCGCAAAGTATCCCGCCTATGTAACCAAACGGGAACTATGCGAGATCTGCCACATCTGTCCCAAGACCGCCTACAATTTGGAGCAACAAGGTGAGATTCCCTACACCATTGAGCAAAACCACCTGATCCGTAGCCACAAAATCAAGCTGACGGACATTCTTGCCTATCTCTATCGGCGTGAGTGCAGACAAGAAGCAGACAGTCCCTATATCTGTGCTATGAGAACATTCTATGACGAACACCTCTCTCCCTACTCAGACCTGCTTTCCGTAAAGGATATTCAGCAGATCACAGGCTTTTCGTCCTCGGCAATCGTGCGGTGGATCAGCACAGGGATTCTGAAGGCTTTCCAGCCTGGAAAGCAGTACACCGTCCCAAAGGATTTTATGCTGGACTTTCTGATAAGCCCATATTACCGCCGTATCCGCCGAAAGACCCCTCTCCAAAAGGAATTGATGGATACATTTGAGCGTCTGTGGCAGGAAAAAGGAGGCGAGTGATGTGGCACAGGTATCCAAGTATCGCTATTTGCTGAATCAGTACCCAGAAACAGTCCAAAAAGAGCAATTCCGCATTATCTGTCATATCAGCAAACGCACAGCTCGTTATCTGCTGCAATCCGGTCTGGTTCCCTGCGTACAGAGTGGGAAAAAGACCCGGAATTACACCATAAAGATGAAAGACATAGTTCGCTACCTTGAGCGCAGGGAAATCCACCCCGAAAAATACAAACTTCCCCCCGGCTCATATAGCGGGACATACGCAGTCAAGCCCCTGCTTCCCGAATCTGTGACAACGGAGGAACTGCGAAAATACTACATAGAGAGTTTCCGGGACATTCCCGACATAGTTTCCACGAGAGAGGCCGCGGAATTAACAGGCGCCACGGCATCTACGGTCGCAAAATGGATCAGAACGAAAAAGCTAAAAGCTCTTTCACATGGTCCGGCATTTATCATCCCGAAGGTCAATCTGATCGACTTTATGGCCAGTGACGCATACTTGAACAAACGCTTGAAATCACAAAAATTCCACGAAAATATAGGAGGTTTTCTATCATGGAAAGCGGGAAAATAATTGTTGTAGCCAACCAGAAAGGTGGGGTAGCCAAGACCAGCACGGTCCGAAATCTGTCCTATGCGCTGGCCGAGATGGGCAAGAAGGTCTTGGTAGTTGACTTTGACCCCCAGTATAACCTCACCACCAGTTTCGGTGTCCTGCCGACCCAGGCGCCCTATAATACCGGGACTCTTATCACCAATCTGCTTCTGGACGAATCTCTGCCGGATACCAACGAGTTCATCCAGAAAATCGGCTCTGTGGACTTGATCCCTTCCAGCCGATCTCTCACCGTTGCGGAGGCAAATCTGCTGATGACGCCGGACAGCAATGACTACCTGGCCGCTCTGCTGAACCCTCTGCGGCTGTCCTACGATTACATTATCGTGGACACCAACCCCTCTCTTGGCTCGTTGACCATCAACGCTTTAACGGCTGCCGACGAGGTAATCATCCCGATTGACCCGGAACTGTTCGCTCTGACCGGTTTGCAGGCGTTGGTGGACACCATCAAGAAAATCAAGCGGAAATTAAATCCCAGCATTGAGATCGGCGGTATCCTGTTCACCAAATGCAACAAGCGGACGAACCTGTATCGCCGTACATACGGTCAGGTCACAAAGGCGTTTCAATCGCTCCCCATCTTCAACTGTCAGATTCCCTACACGGTCAAGGTGGGGGATGCAAACAGCTACGGAATGAGCGTCATGGAACTGGAGCAGGCAAACCCCGCCTCTCTTGCCTATCTGGAACTTGCAAAGGAGGTGCTGGCAAATGCCTAAAATCAATCCGCGCATCAAGTCCATTGACGATCTTCTGGGCTTGGATGCCGCAGAAGAAAGCCCTATTGAACCTACCCCTTCCGTATCCTTGCCGACCAAGAATACCATCATCACCCTTCCCCCGCAGGCCATTCGTGCTTTCCGAGGCCATCCGTTCCGGCTGTATGAGGGCGACCGGCTCAATGATCTGGTAGAAAGCATTTCGGAACATGGGGTCCTGAATCCCGCCATCATCCGCAAGATCGAACGGGATGAAGATGGCTTTGAGTATGAAATGCTGGCCGGTCATAACCGGCAGAACGCCGCAGCCATTGCAAACCGTGAACTTCCCTGTATCGTCAAGGAAAATCTCTCCGATGAAGATGCTTGGATTTATGTGATCGAAACCAATGTCCTGCAACGCTCCTTCTCCGAAATGCTGCCCTCTGAAAAAGCGGCGGTGCTGACTCTGCGCTATTCCAAAATGATCTGTCAGGGGCGCCGGAACGATATTGTCGAGGAGTTGAAACGGCTTGAAAACCCTGATGAAATCAGGGAAAACGGGACTTGTGGCATCGAGTGCCACAAGTCGAAAAGCCGTGATGTTGTGGGCGCAGAATATGACCTGAAAGGCCGTGCTGTTGCAAACTATCTCCGCATCAATGAGTTGATTACTCCGCTGAAAAGGAGAATTGATGATGCCGAGTTCCCGATTGTGGTAGCTGTGCAGCTCTCTTATCTGACCGAACAGGAACAGCAGATGGTTGACGATGTGCTTTCGGGAAGCGAGTACAAGGTCAATGAGGGAAAGGTTGTCCTGCTGCGGGAATATACCGGAAAGCTGACCCCGGAGCGTACCGAACAGATTTTGTCCGGCGAGTTTAACCGGAAACCCAAGAAATCCACGGCTACGGCGTTCAAGGTCAAACCGGCGATTTACAAGAAATACTTTACCGCCAGCATCAGCCAGAAAGAGTTCGACAGCATTGTGGACGAGGCGCTTGCCCTCTACTTTGCTCAGAAAGGACAGGAGTCCGAGCAAGAGGCCGGATAACCGGCCATAATCACCAATACAGGAAGGAGGTCAGATACCGTTGAGAAATGATGAACGCCTGCGGACGATATATGAAGTCATGGCTCCCTATATTGTCCGAAATGAACACAACTGGCGGGATTATCTGGCATTTGCATCGCAGTTCCATAAGCACAGTTTTGACAACATACTTCTTGTGTACGCACAGGACGAGGATGTTTCTATTCTGGCAACACGAAAGCAATGGGCCACCATAGGCAGAAATTTGATTCCCCGTGCAAAGGGCGTAGCCGTTTGCGTCTACCGGAATGCCAAACTCACTCTTGACTATCTCTTTGATGTAAGCCAAACTACTGGCAAAGAGATTCATCCTACGGACTGGCAGCTTTCCGATGAAATGAAAAAGGCCCTGACCGAGCGCCTGTCGTATGCACACGGTTTCCCCAAGCAGGATTTTCCCCAAGCGCTGTATGCGATGGCAAGCGAATCTGTCGCAGAGAATTACAACCACTTTTTGCAGGAACTCAAGCAGGAAACCAAAGGCCATTTGTTCACCGAGATCCCGGCCGGTGGTTTTGAAGCCCAATACATCCAGCTTTTGACCGACAGCATTTCTTATTTCATCGGCAAAAAGTGTCACCTGTCGGATGAAGAAATCCAGTTGAGTGACGGCATGGCGACGGTCAGCCATTTTAATACACTCCCGCTGGTTGCACATCTGGGTACGGCAGTAACCGCCCTTTCCAAAGGTATCCTGTTAGAAGTAGAACGGAACATCAAGATTATCAATCGTGAAAGGATGGCACAACATGAGCAAACCGAATATCAATCTGAAATACAGGGAGCAGGACGGGATGATGCTTCCCGATCTGCAAATCTCCAACAGCAGCGAAGCAGATCAACCTCTGGGCAGGTACGGCCGGATGGCCCTGGAATACCTCAGAGAGAATCACCCGGAGCGATTTACGACTTTGAAAATGGATGGCAGTCTGATGGAGATCATGCACCGGGTACAGGACGAGGCGACCGAGAAGATCGAAGCCCTGACGCAGCAAATGCTCCAGCAGGAGCCGCTTCCGCAGACCGAGGACATCATGGAGCGGACGCGACACCTGAACAGTCTGAAACTGATGGCGGAGGAAACCGTACTCCAGAGCGTAGTCCTGATTCCCCGCTGACCGAAGAACAGCCAAATACAGAAGTGGCGCCGAGCGCCGCACCTGTGGGAGAGCCGTCTGAAAAGGACGGCTCTTTTTCTGTTCCTGCGGAACAACCGACACGCCATTTTACCGATGCAGAAGTCCGGCGCAATTATGAGTACATCCTGACCAGCCCCAATCTATACCCCCCAGAGCTGCACAGCGCGGTTCGCAGCGTATTGTCAGAACCGCCGCTCAATCCTGACTGGTCAGACAAAGGGCGGCAGATTGCGGCTCTCTTTACTCCCTATGGCGACCGTGAATATCAGGGCGATTTTCTCTATCGTACCCGGTTGCATGGTGAAGATGGCATTTCATTTTTCTTTGATGAAGGCTATACCTACATTCCCTGGAACGGGCTGGCGTTTTTACTGGATGCCATGATCGAGGATGGCGACTATCCCAATCCTGTTGTAGAGGAGCAACCTGACCCCATCGGGGATTATAACATCCCTGATGAAGTTGATGAAATGGGCGGTCCTCACCGGCAAATGACCATTGGAGAAGCGGATTTTGATTATGTTCTGGATGCTGTTGCCTATGAAGCCGGAGAAACCGTAGTGGAACCGGTCAAGCCGCAGGCGATTGTTCAAATGGAAAACGACACGCCAGCAGCCGGTGACGAGCCTGCATCCGTTCCTGACGAAAATCCCCCTGTTGTTGTGGAGGCCCCCGAAACGGCTCTCCCCACAGATACAGCGGAGCAGCCTACACCGCCGCCCGTCAAAGAAAACACGACGGCGCACAAGAATTTCCGCCGCTTTCAAGAGTTGTTCCCGGAGATTGTGTCCGGTCAATATGAGTATCTGCGGCTGGAGGCCGGAGAAGCCTACTATCCTCTGGTCATTCACCATAAATACGGTTCCCATTACTGCATGGAGCATTACTATATGCAGAACGGCGACCGGATGTATGACCCTTATATGGACTTCCAAATCGACAAAGAGGCTGGGACACTTCGGGCTTTCAGTTATGAGAACAGCGGCATTGGTGTATATAACGAGGCTGATCCCGACGACCCCGCATACGAGAAAGCAATCAACGGGTTCAACAGTTTCTTTGCCACCTGGCTGAACAATATCCGCAGCCAAGGCTATGAGCCGGTGCGGGCCTCTATGATGGTCAACGATGAAGAAGTCGATGTGGATTTGCGCCCGGCTGCCGAAGCTGTTCCGGTCGTGGAAGAAGAACAGCCGGAGCAGCTCTCCCTTCTGTCCTTGGAAAAGAGTACGGAAGATCTGCTTGTTGAGCGTGTCATGCAAAGAGGCCCACTTACCGCAGGAAAAAAAGAACAAATCTACGAGTTTGCTCAGACCCACCCCACCGGATCAGAATTTACTACTTTCCTAAAAAAGCTATATGGATATGAAGGGTTCTCCGGTGATGAAATGGGCGTGAAATACGCCATGTTCAATAGTGAAGGTGTCACTATCGAATGGCAGGATGAGCAGGGCGAAACACAGGAAACAAAGTTGTCCTGGGCGCGGGCTGCCGGTGTCGTGCAACGCCTGGTGGATGAAGGCCGCTATCTGGAAACCCCTGTTGTCAGTCTGCCGGAGCCGGAAACCGATGAGCCGCTTGAGGGAGAAACAGAACCGTATGATTACAGTTTTGAATATGGCCTTTTAGGGCGCCTTAAAGCGGACTGCGAGTATTTTCTAAGTGAAGGCCATCAGCACGAAAAGCATTTGTGGGCGGGTAGCGTCCATGCACAGATAGCTAAAATGCGAGAGCTGTATGATCTGCTCCCGGAAAAGCCGGAAGGGATAACCAAAGAAATAATTGACGATTATGAAACCCGTATGGCTCCCTGGGAACACGATGAAGCAGAGGAAACACAGATTTTAGACGAAGCCCTGGACGCCCATCATGGGCAGATTGATATGCTGATGCAGGCAGTCCGAGGTGAGCTGACGGTTGGAACCATCCGGTACAGCATTTTTGAGGGGCGGCCCCATATCAGCATGATTGAAGTCTTGGAGGACTACCGCCGCCAAGGTATCGCAACCCAGATGCTCCGCTATCTGCAAGGGCAATATCCCAATGAGGAAATTGTATGGGGGTATTTGACCGAGGATGGCTCGGCCCTGTACCAAGCCGTGGTGGATGAACAGCCCAATCCCGACTATCTCCGGGTACAAAATGACCTTGAAGATATTACGCGGGAATTTGACGCTTATGTGCGGCGCCTGGATGGTGGGGCTATTCTCTCCCCCCAAGAAGCTGCCGACATGGACGATCTGGAGGACACGCAATACCGGCTGGAAAAAGAGCTGGAAGAACTGCGCCCCATTCGCGCCTTTGTACGAATGGGCGATGGTACAGCAGCAGAGGCGCCCGCTGTTATGGATGAAGCCACCCCCACTGATCTGGCGCCCCTTCGTGAGCCGCCTGCGGCGCCGCAGGTCGCCACACACAACTTCCGTTTTTCTGAGGACTATGACCTGTATCCAAGTGGAGCAAAAACCAAATATAAAAACAATGTCATGGCAATCAAGCTGCTCAAGCAGATTGAGCTGGAAAAGCGGACAGCGACACCGGAAGAACAAATCATCCTTGCCCGTTATGTCGGATGGGGCGGGCTTGCCAATGCTTTCTCCAGTACGGCCTCTGGTTGGGAGAACGAATATCAGGAATTGAAGTCCCTGCTGACTGATGTGGAATACAAGGCGGCCATGAACTCCACCATCACAGCCTACTACACCGAGCCTGACCTGATCCGGCACATTTACCGCGCCCTGGAACGGTTTGGCTTCGAGGGCGGCCCTGACCGAAAAATCCTGGACCCCGGTATGGGAACCGGCAACTTCTATTCTGTGCTGCCGGAGCAGTTTCAAGGGAGCAAGCTGTTTGGCGTAGAGTTGGATTCCATCACCGGCAGAATCGCAAAGCAGCTTTATCCTGATGCGGATATTTCCATCACGGGATATGAAGCCACCAAATTTGAGGACAACAGCTTTGATGTGATTCTGGGCAATATCCCGTTCAACTCCGTGAAAATCTATGACCGGCGCTACAATGACCTGAACCCGTACATCCATGACTATTTCTTCATCAAGTCCCTGGACCTTGCAAAACCGGGCGGTATCATTGCCTTTATCACCAGCAAAGGAATTATGGATCGCAAGGACGAGAGCCTTCGGGAATATATCGCACGGCGGGCAGAGTTCATCGGCGCCATTCGCCTACCCAACACAGCGTTCAAGGCTTTGGCGGGAACCGATGTAACAGCGGATGTTGTTTTCTTGAAAAAGAGAACGCAGCCCATAGAACTTGATCGCGCGAATCTTCCGTCCTGGATTGAAACTGACCTGGACCGCAGTAAATGGATCGCCTATAACCGCTATTTCAAAGATAATCCCGAAATGCTCATGGGCGAGATGGTGAGCAGCCGGAATATGTACGGCAACGAAGATGGGACGGCCTGTGTTGCCCCGGAAGATTTTGACCTGAACCAGCATCTTACCCAAGCGGTTGACTCCCTGTACGCCCGTTTCACAGCAGAGCCAGATGAAGAAATTGAGGCAGACGAACCGGAAGAAAGCAATACAGAGTATGAGGACGCTCCGGCCGGAACCAAAAACTTCACCTATGTTGTGCGGAATGGCGAGATCTTCTTCTGTGAAAAAGATAAGCTGATCCCGCAACCTTACACCGGCATGAAGGCCGAAAGAATCAAGGGATTGTGCGAAATCCGTACTGCGCTGCTGGAGGTTATCAACATCCAGTCCCATGAGTATGACCCGGTTGATCTCCAGAAAGTACAGGACACACTCAATCAGGTATATGACCGCTTCGTTGCAAAGTATGGAGCCATCAACAGCAAAGGAAACATCCTCGCTTTTTCTGATGATGACCAATTCCCCTTGCTGCGCTCTATCGAGGATGAGCGGAAAGACAAGACCGGTTGGGATAAATCAGCGATCTTCACCAAAGCCACCATCCGTCCTTTCCGTCAGGTCAACCATGCAGACACCGCCGAGGACGCCCTTCAAATCTGCCTGAATCACAAGCTGCGGGTGGATCTGCCCTATATGTCCTTCCTGACAGGAAAAGCCCCACAGGAGTTGGTGCAAGAGCTGGATACTCGCATCTATCTCAATCCCCAGAAATACTACGGTAATCCGCTGGAAGGATGGGAACTTGCAGAAGAATATCTCAGTGGTCATGTGCGGGATAAACTGCTCTACGCACGTCAGAAGGCAGCGGAAGAACCGGAACTCTTTGCCCGGAATGTAGAGGCTTTGGAGGAAGTACAGCCGGAGCCGCTGACTCCTGCCGACATCGAAGTGAATATGGGTGCCATCTGGGTTCCCATTGAGTATTACCGCCAATTCATGTATGAAACCTTCCAGACCAGCGGATATGAAAAGGTCATCGAGGGCGGCGACAACCGGCACCGCATTGACATTGAGTATTTCTCCTATACCACGACCTGGCGTGTCACCAATAAAAATGCGGAACCGGATTCCGTAATGGTCAACCAGACTTTCGGAACCAAGCGGAAAAATGCTTATGAGATTTTTGAGGATTGCCTTAATATGCAGTCCACTACTGTCCGTGACCGGCAGGAATACATCAATGAAAAGGGCAACAAGTCGGTTAAATATGTAGTCAACGCACAGGAAACCATGATTGCCCGTGCCAAGCAGCAACAGATTCAGGAAGCATTTGCGTCCTGGGTTTGGAAAGAACCGGAGCGCCGGGATAGGCTTCTGCGTATCTACAATGAAACCTTCAACACAGTTCGCCCCCGTGAGTTTGATGGGAGCCATCTCGTATTTCCCGGCATGAACACGGAGATGAAGCTGCGGAAGCACCAGCTTGATTTTGCTGCCCGTGTCATCTATACCGGGACGGGGCTTGCCGCACATGAGGTAGGCGCCGGAAAGACCGCTGCTTTAATTGCCGCCGGGATGTACCTCAAGAACCTGGGAGCGATCCACAAGGCGGTGTTTGTGGTTCCCAATCCCCTGGTGGGCCAGTGGGCAACAGAGTTCTACCGCTTTTTCCCCAACGCAAACCTTTTGGTATCCACCGCAGAGGATTTTACTCCCAAAAACCGCAACCGCTACATTTCTAAAATCGCCACCGGAGAATATGACGCAGTGATTCTGGCGCACAGCCAATTTGAGAAAATTCCAATCTCCACAGAGCGGCAGATTGCTATGCTGGAACGGCAGATCAACGATATTGAAAATGCAATCCATGAAATCAAGAGCGAAAATGGCGAGAATTGGTCTGTCAAGCAGATGGTCATTTTCCGCAAAAATCTGGATGAGCGGCTGAAAAAGCTGTCTGCCGAGGAAAAGAAAGACGATCTGCTGACCTTTGAGCAGCTCGGCGTAGATATGATGATGGTGGACGAGGCACACTTTTTCAAAAACTGCTTTGTCTTTACAAAGCTGCGGAATGTGGCTGGTATTACAACCTCAAGCAGTCAACGCGCCTTTGATATGCTGCTCAAATGCCAGTATTTACAGGAAACGAATCAGGGGCGCGGCGTAGTATTTGCGACCGGAACGCCAATCAGTAACTCGATTTCCGAACTGTTCGTCATGCAGCGGTATTTGCAGCCGCAGGAGTTGGAACGCTTCGGCTGGTCCTACTTCGATACCTGGATCGCCCATTTTGCAAAGAAAGCCTCTGTGCTGGAATTGAAGCCGGAGGGCGGCGGCTATCGGATGCGTGATCGCTTCGTCCGTTTCTACAATCTCCCTGAACTGATGGCTGTCTTTCGTGAGGTCGCTGACATCAAAACAGCGGATATGTTGGATATTCCCGGACTCCCGGCTGTTCGCACTGGTAAAGCGGAGATTGTTTCGGTGGAAGCCACACCCGCACAGCAGGCGATCATGGCCGATTTTATTCTGCGGGCGGAAGCAATCCGAACCGGCCGAGTGAAGCCGGAAGAAGATAATATGCTGAAGCTGACCGGTGAGGCCCGCCTGATGGCGATTGACCCGCGCCTGATTCGACCGGATGCGGATGGTACAGGAAGTAAGTTGAGTGTCTGCATTGAGGATGTTTATCAGGTTTGGAAGGACACCGCCGCCTCTGCTTCCACACAGCTTGTCTTTTGTGATGTTGGCACTCCCAAAGCCGGGAAATTCAATGTATATGATGAAATAAGAAATGTGCTGCTGGCAAAGGGTGTGCCGGAATCGGAGATAGCCTTTGTTCACGACGCCACTTCTGAAGCACAGCGGCAGGAACTGTTCGAGCGTACCCGCCAAGGAAAAGTCCGTATCTTAATCGGCAGCACCAGCAAACTGGGAACCGGCGTGAATGTTCAGAATAAGGTAATCTCCATTGACCATCTGGACTGTCCGTGGAAGCCCTCTGACATTACACAGCGAAATGGGCGTGGGGTACGGCAGGGCAACGAAAACCCGGAAATTATGATAAAGCAATTCGTGGCCAAAGGAACATTTGATGCGTATCTCTGGCAGATTCAGGAGCAGAAATTGCGCTATATCACGCAGATTCTCACCGGAAAACACATTGCCCGCTCTTGTGAGGATGTGGATGAAACCGTCCTGTCTGCCGCACAGTTCAAGGCGGCCGCTACCGACAATCCGATGGTCGCACAGAAGATGGAATTGGAAAACCGGGTCACGGAATTGAAAATTCTGCGTGGTGCGTGGAGCAATGAACAGCTTGCTTTGGAACACAAGGTTAACTTGACATATCCATCCCGCATCCGGGAATATGAGCAGAAAATTGAGCGAGTCACGCAGGACATTTCTCTGTTGGGTCAGACCGAAGGCAAGGATTTCTCCATCGTGCTGGATGGAAAGCATTATACGGAGCGACCGGCAGCGGGCGAAGCATTTGCCCTTCTTTATCGGATGATAAGTGAAGGCCGTGGAAAAGATGAATATGAGTTTGAAATTGGTTCATATCGTGGCTTTTCTCTTTTCGTGAACTTCAATCCGTTTGAAAGGGATATTATTCTGAGGGGCGCTTTGCTGTATGGGACGGATATAGGCAATTCCGGTCAGGGAACGATTACCCGTATCGAGAATCTTGCTGAACGGATTCCCAACTATCTTGAAGATGCACGGCGCGAATTGAAAGAAACACAAAAACAACTGGCGGTTGCCCAACAGCAGGTTGGACAGCCGTTTCTTTATGAGGAAGAATTGTCGGAAAAGGTTGCCCAACTCACGGAAATCAACACGAAGTTGGAGTTTGAATCATTACAGGAAAGCGAGGTGATTTTGGATGAAAACGGACAACGATCTGATGGCGAGGAAGATTGGGATTCTGAAAGAGTTCCTGCCTGCGCTTCTGCCGAAGTATAAGATCATGCTGCTGGAGGCATTCAGCCCCCACGATCTTCTCACGGCGTATATCAAAAACACTCTGGCGGGCTATCCCCGTCTGGAAGATCAGAACTTGGATGACCTGACGCTGGAACTGCTGTACCCCACTGACGAGGCGGCAGAACACTGTATCAAAGAGTTCCTTGCTCTGCGCCTGGACGATGACAACGAGCATGAGCTGGAGCAGTGATGTGAGGTGGTGATATATGGGCGAGAAACATTCGGCTGTCGGCTATCTCTTTCGAGAAGGTGCTTTTTTGCCAGCCCAAGAAACAAAGCCGGTCCGCAATGAGTTTGGCCTGGACCTGTTTCAGCATAGAGGCTCCGTTTATGAAGGAAAAACCGGACTGCAATTCTGTTCTCTCCAGCAAGCGGAGGACTTGGCCGGTTTCGTTGAGAAGCATGGCGGTATTGAAAAAGTCCAAAAGCTGATTGCAGACAGTTTGGAGCGCACCGGTCTTTCTCCCCGCTATACCCGACCGGATGAAAAGGAAAAAGACGAGAACCGGGTCTTTGCCAAAGACCTGATGGGCAACAAGCACTACTACTACCGCTTCTACAACGAAAACGGCATTGAACTCTACACAATGGAGAAGAAACGGGAGTTCTTCCAAACGGTTTATATTCCATGTGACGGGTTTATGGTGGGCATTGACCAGCGGCACCGACTTGAGGAAGTCCTGAAATGGCTGCCTACGCTGGAGCATGGCATCCGGGGTGAGATCGAGAGGGTTTTCAATCAGAGTATGGAAGCCCCGGACCGGTGGGCTGATCTGGGATTTGCCAATCTGCTTGGACGGTATGAGGAAGCAAAAGCCCACAATGCCCCCATTGCTGCGGAACGGCAGCGGCAAGCTGATGAAAGGCGGGCGCAGCAAGACGCCCGTGAACAGCAGTTGGCACAAGAACGACAGGCCCGTTACGATTCCGCCATCCGTGAGGCCGAAGGAAATATTATGGCGGGAAAGGAGGTGATAAACCGGGAGATCAACGGCAAATCTCTCATTATGCAGCTCTTTCGTGAGCATGAAATTCCTGTTCCTCTCAAAACACAGGGCTGGATCATCAATTCGCTTCACAGTATCCGGTACGATCCCCAAATTGGAGAATGGAACTACCGCTATTTCAAAGGCAGCCGGAACAGCACCAAAATGTTTGACCTGCTTTCCAAACTGTCCGCTGCGATTCAGACCCGACAGCAGTTTGAAGAACATGGGATGTCCCCGCCGGACAGCCCTGTATTGGACTGTGAGGAAGAACAGGATATGGAACTGTAAATCTGGTTTTTGAAAGGAGCCAATATGAAAAAAGCAATTTTGAGTGTATCCGCTGCCGCCGCCATGATTGGCGGCCTTTTCTATTTTGGCTGGTATCGCAACCGCCACGGCGCCAACTAAGCGAATCGACCTGTCTGGAGGGAGGTGAAGCGATATGCCGATGACAGCGACAATGGCGCCCTACACCCTTTTCATACTGGATGATGATACCCCTCTGAACCCTCGTGAGGATCACGACTGCCTGGGAAAAATGGTCTGCTGGCATAGCAGATACAGCCTGGGCGAGAAGCACGATTATGATGAGCCAAGCGATTTCCTGCGGAACCTGCTGTTTTCTGAATACTCCAGCGGCCATGACCGGAACAATCCGGTTTTTGCATTTCTCAAATCTGGCAAGGCCAAAGATGCCCGATTGGAATACAACCGCTCCACGCGGGAGTGGGAATTGCGGGAGAATCAGCACTGGAGTTCAGACAGCGATTGGTATGTGTCCTCCAGCTATGCGGCCTCGTTGAAAGATGAAGTCCCGGACTGGTTTTTGGATGATTGCCTTTCTGCCCTCACCACCGGCGAACTGTTTTCGCTGGTAGAACAAATGGATGGTATGGTGATTCTTCCGCTTTACCTGTACGATCACAGCGGGATCACCATGAATACCTGCGGCTTTTCTTGCCCGTGGGATTCCGGTCAGGTTGGCTGGATCTACGCAGATAAAGCGATGATCGAGCAGGAACACGGGAAAATCACCCCTGAAATATTGGAGAAGGTTCGTCAAACCCTGGAAGCCGAAGTCAAGGAGTACGATTACTACCTGACCAACCAGTGCTATGGATTCCAGCTTTTCAAGGAAGATGTGGAGGTGGATAGCTGCTGGGGATTCCTGGGGGAAATCCGGGATGTTCAGGATGCTGTAAAGGAGCATCTGCCGGAGGACTGCAATCCGGCAATCGTTGAATCGCTCCAATTTCAGTATGAGGAACTGGACATCGACGAGTATTTGGAGCGATTGCAGGAAGAAACGGAGGGATTAGACTGTGAGCCTGGATAACACAGTGAATGTTTTCATCCTGTATGGCTGCACCTTGAGCAAGGAGCGAAGTTCCATGCGAATCGTGGCCGCCACTACGGATGAAGAAATGCTGCATACCATCATCGGCGCCCAAATCCTCGGCGGCACAATGGACTACCGGGGCTTCAGCAATATGAAGGGCTTTGAACAGTTCCGGGCGGCCTGCCGTGCCGGTGATGTTCAGTATAGCAATCTGGACTATGGCTTTGTGGAGCAGACGGAAAATCTGATGCTCCCGGACTGTGCAAAGGAGCCGCAGTTTGAGAAAGCATATCGGCTGCTGAACCTGTCCGACCATGAGTTCAATGCCATCCGCAATGGTTCTCTGGAGAGCCTGGGCGAAGATCGCACCCGTTTGATTCTGGATAAGGCGCTGTCATGGGCGGCACAGAACTATGCCGGATGGGACTTATACCGCCATTTGAGAGATGAACTCGGCATGAGCAACGAGGAAATCGGAAAAGCCGGATTTGACCTGGATGAGTTCTATGAGGACGAAGCGGCGGACTCTGCGGAGTATGAAGTGGAGGCTGACTATGGCGAAGAACTTTAATTCTTCTGCTCTGCCGGAACATTGCTATGCAGTTCTTCCTGGTTCCGGGCAGCTCATAGAGGTCAGGCGCGGCGAAAAGGGCTACTATCCCTGTGCCTACTCCACCGGCGACCGTGAGTATAACAAGGTTTTGGCAAATTACTTCAATGCCCATGAGGGCATTTCAAAGGCACAGGCGGCAGCTATGTTGGCCGGTTCCATGTTTGGCTGGAATGTTCCTGCTGCCGATCCTGCCTGTTACGATGCAGAGGGCATCCCGATCCAACCGGGAGAAAAGAAAGCGCCCACCAGATCGCCGGAATATCAGTACGAGCAGGCAAAGCTCATCCGGTAGAACTACCAGCCTGGAACCAAGGTTGTTCTGGATGAAAAGATGGAAGATCCCTACCGTGAAATGCCTGCGGGACTGACCGGCATCGTAGATTCCGTTGACGATCTGGGGCAAATTCATTGCCATTGGGAGAATGGTTCTTCGCTGGCGCTTATTCCGGGCGTTGACCATTTTCATCAGGATATGACTCAGGAGCCTGTGATTGAGAGCAGCGAAGAACAGGAGCCTGATTTGGAATTGTGAGGTGATGTGATATGAGCAGAAGCGCCGCTGCGTATCAGAAATTTACCGAGGATGAGATTCGGAAAGCAAACAGCGTGGATATTCTGTCCCTGGCCCGTGGCTATGGATATGAGCCGGAAAAGGCAGGCCGCAAAGCTGTCCACATGAAGCACAGCGGCGGGCTTTACATCTTCCCCGAAAACAATCGCTTTTTCCAATGGACGGGTCCTGATGATGGAGTCAAAGGCGGCGCCATTGATTTTGTCATGCGGGAAGAAAACCTGTCCTTCCCCGAAGCGGTGGGCAAGCTGATCGGCAAGGAGTTCTCTCCATCCGTAAAGCAGGTGGTTCCCTATGAGAAAAAAGAACGGGAGCCGCTGGTGCTGCCCGAAAAGGCAGACAACATGAAGCGGGCCTATTGGTATCTGGTTTCTGTCCGAGGTATCAGCCCCAAAATCGTAAGCCACTTTATGAATCGGAAGATGATTTATCAGGAAAAGAAGTATGGCAACTGCGTGTTTGTAGGCTACGATGCGGAAGGAACCGCCCGGTACTGCTCCATGCGGGCGGCCAGAGATAACAGCTCCTTCAAAATGGATGCGACCGGCTCAGATAAAAGCTACCCCTTCTTCCACGAGGGCAAAACCGATCTGCTGATTGTCACCGAGGCGCCCATCGACCTGATGAGCCATGCTTCTATTGCCGCTGACTTTTATGGGCGTGACTGGATGCAAGATCACCGTATCTCTACCGGTTGCCTTTGGAATGGAGCCATTGACCGTTATCTGGAAGGCCATCCGCAGATCAAGCGGCTGGTGTTTGCAGTGGACAATGACTATCTGGCCCGTGACAAGAATGGGCAACTGCGAAATTGGGGGCAGCTTACAGCGGCAAAATGGATGAAGGCATACACCGAAAAGGGATATGCCTGCGCGGTTCATGTGCCACATTTGAATGACTTTAACACCGACCTGGTGGAAATGCGGAAGGGGCGTTCTGTGGAGGATTTAGACCGTCAGCGTATGGCGGAGCTGGAAACCGCATTTGAACAGAGCGCCGAGGAAGAACCGGAACAAGGTATGGAGGTGTAAAATTGGCAAAAATCAAAACCTTTGAATTGGATCGCTGGAGTGAGCCGGATGAAAAGCGGCGTGTCCGGCACATCGGCATGGCCGACGCAAAAGAAACCTTTGACAGACTGCAAACGCACCTGGAACTGAAAGGTCTGCTCCCGGATGAGTATTTCCTGTTCTCCGATGAACTGACGGGCGAGCTGCCTGAATTTGACCAGGCGCTCTGTATTCCCAATTTTGGGGCCAGCGAAGGTATCTATCTGGACATTTCCCTGGCCTGCCGCGACAAAGATGGCAAGCGCTATTTTCAAAACTTTGCTACCGGCAAGACATTGGGAGAAACTGCGGACGACTATTACAGGATGTTCCGCATTGCTGCCGAATGTTCCCTGATGCTCAATGGCCGTGGAAATACCTATGAACAGAAAAAAGTGGACATCGTTCTGACCGAACAAGAGGCGGAAGCCGTGGGGACTGTGGTGGATATGGAACTCTGCGGCCACCATCCGCCGGAGGCCGAGGCAATTTTGAACTCTGCGCTGGAGAAGATCGACCGGATTGCCTTTGCAAAAGTCCAGACCATCACCTGTCACGGGAAAGACGATTACTCTCTCTGGTCTGCGGAGATCCCCAAAGATATGCTGCACTCCATCCTACACGAAGCCTGCGAACGGGTTGGAACCCTGGATGAACTGATGGACGCAATGAACCCGAAGGACGGGTATGAAATGCGGCTGTTCATTCAGACACCGGGACGGCAGTTTGCGTTCTACCGTATCCCTGAACGGCTCTCCAATCTGGAGGACTACGCCAATGAGGGCTGCTCTGTCCGAGGAACAAAGGACGAAATCATGGCGGAGATTTTTACCGAGTGGGCGCCCGCCCAAGAAGATCTGGAAGATGACTTTGAACTGTGACAGCCCGCACTTTTCTTTTCATCTGTACCTGCCCGCCCCCCTGCGGGGGCGCCCCGCAACCGGAATCCGCAGGCCACGCCCTGCGGTTCTCGGTTAAGGCAGGAATAGCCGTCATACCTGACGGCGGGCTGACAGCTTGAAAGCAGTGCTTTCAACGGGTTTGCGGGTTTTTGAATCGGTATGACTTTCAAGTTCCGGTGTGATTTTTGTCACACCTCTCTTTTCAGCCATTCTACCCGCCGATTCTAACCATTCTAACGCCGAGAATGTGAGAAGTATTGGTTGGGGCCTGTTGTCTGGTACTCACTCATTTGAAAGGAGGATTGATTTGAAGGAATCGCCCATTAAAACAGAGCGCAAGACGCTCCATCTGCCGGAAGATACAGTTCGGGCGCTCAATAAACTGGCAGCCAAGAATGGGACGGACTTTTCCAAAGAAGTGCGCAGGGCGATTGACGAATATCTGGATTTGGAAACCACCGCCGAAAATATTGACATGATAAACGGGGTCATCCGGCAGGAACTCAGCGGGCAGCTCAAAGCCCTGGGAAACCGGTTGGCCGGACTGATAAATCGCCTGACGATCATATCGGCTGCGGGCTATTATGCCAACATTGCCATTATCGCAGACCTCATTGACCAAGATCGCTATTCGTCTTTTGAAAAAATTGAGTCGGCGGCCCGAAAGCGGGCATTGGCATTTGCCAATCAGAAAAACGCGGATGCGCTGCGTACTTTCATGGATGACGAGGAAATGCAGAAAGCCATCCATGCCGTACAAGGAGGTTCCCGTGTCGATTCTGATTTATAAGCAGCGCCACCGGCACCCCAACTATAAGAAAACTCCAAAAGGCAACTATGCACATATCGGTTACATTGCAACTCGTCCCGGTGCCGTGAAGAATGAGGGGATGCGCCACGGACTGTTTGGCAAACTGGAGCCGGGGGCGGTCAAAGAGTTTGACACTTGGCAGGAAGCCGCCCGCCTGGTTCGGGAGCTTTCCTATCGTCGGGTCAATATGTATCGTGGTATTATCTCTTTTTCACCTGAAACGGCCGCCGAATTGGGGCTGTCCGATCATAAAGCGTGGGAGGACTATATCGACCGCCACATTTTGACCCTGGCAAAGTTCAATGGAATCCGGGTGCAGGACTTGCAATGGGTGGCTGCCCACCATAACGAAAAAGGTCATCCCCACATCCATGTGGTGTTCTGGAATAAACATCAGCGAACAATGGTCCCTTTTGTCCATCCAAGCATCCCGGATAAAATCCGAAAACAACTCATTCGAGATACCTTTGCCGAGCGTATCAAAGAGTATTGCGAGGCCAAACAGCGGGCAAAGGAACACCTGTCGGCCATCACAGACGAAATGATTGACGAGTTTGAGAAGTACATGGAGCATCTTCACCCGCAGGAATATCGCCGTCTGCGTGAAGCGTTTGGGCGTATCACGGATGATGAGCTGGGGACTTCCCCTTTGGATAGCGTTGTTGGTGCAATGAAGATTGCCCCCTTTATCTCACGCCTGTTCGCGCTGAAGGAGAAAATGCCGAAAAAGGGGCGGCTGTATTACAAATTGCTTCCAGAGGATGTGAAGGCCGAATTGGATGCCTTTGTTGCCTTCTTGAAGGAAAACAACGAGTACATCCGCAATTTGGTACAGGACTATGCAGAGAGCAAGACCCGTCTTGCCATGCTCTATGACACCGACCCGGCGCACATCAGAGAACAGCAGGAAAAGGCTGTGGCGGAGGCCGATAAGCTGATTGCCAATAAAATTCTCGACGTAATTCGCACCATGCTGTGCAAAGACCGTGAGGTTCAGTCTTTTGAATATACAGAGGCCCGCAAAGCCTACTTCACCGAACAGATGATTTGTGAGATTTTAATTGCTTTGGAGCAGACTGCCATGAGCCTTGATATGGAATATGATGACCGGCAAAAGGCGATGAGTACAGATTTGTCAAAGGCAGCCCGAAAAGAGTGGTATCTGCGGCACAAAGATAAAGGTATGGAGCCATAAGGTTCCATACCTTTTCATTTCAAATCAGACCGGCCACCCGGTTTTGGAAAGGAGTTAAGATGACTGCGAACACCTCATATAAGCAAAATGGTGTGCCGGTGTCGATTCCGAGCGGTTCGTATGGTATTGCCCCTCTGACGGTTCACCAATATGAATACCCCAAAGGACACCCCTGCCATAACTGTCCCTATACTCTGCGCACTTCTGTCCCGTCCTGTATGTTCCCCACAAGAAGGGACGGCAGTTGTTTATGGTACGACCTGAAAAACAAGCGGCGCCCGCCGCTGCCTGCGACTTACCCCAAAAATCAGGCGGCAGCAGAGCGCATTTTTGCTTTCATTGGAGTTCTCAAAGATGTGATGAAGCGAAAAGGTTATCAGGAAAGGAGGAAACAGATTGCGAAGTAAAACCGATTTTTACAGGCTGTTCTTTGAACAGCTTGCCCGGCGCGGCTTTGATGTGAAGCGGTCCCAATCTTCCGATTACATCGCTGATATTTATTTCAAGAACCAGCTTGTGGCCTACTTCTCCAAAGCCGATACGGTGATCCAAAACCCCTTTGTCACGGTCAAGGACAAACTCATTCGCCTTATCAACGATACGGCCCAGGACACAGCGAACAAAGCGGGTATCTGCCGCGACTGTCCTTATACTGACGCCAACGAGAAACTTCCCAATGGCTCTTATAAGCTGGCAGAATACAATGGCGTGACTCTCGCCTGCAAGGAGCATCATCTGTTTGGCTATGTGTTCTCCACCTACCGCACCGCCCCGGATTCCGGCGAAATGATGGCCCGCCAGATTTTTTACAACAAGGAATTTGCAGGACAGGATTTCGCCAAACGGAGCGGTTTGGTGGATGAACGTGCGCTGTTCACCGAAGAAGAACTCCGGGTCCTTCATGCGGGCTTGGTTAAGATGAGCATACTCGATCAGGATGTTTCCAACGAGGCTCGTGAATCTGTGGAACGGATTCTTGACAAAATCGAGGACATTATCCCGGAGCTGCGGGAGCAGGAAATGGAGTTTGACTTTGATATGGAGTTCGGCCAGCAGGAAGAAATGGAGATTGGAGGATAGCAAGAATGAGCAGCAAGAGAAATCAGACCATCGCTATCGCCCGTTTCCTGATGTATAAATACGGGCTGAACCAGCAGCTTGAGGGCATGACGGACGAAGAATACCTGGCGCATCCCATTGGCTTGGATGTAGGGCAATATGTGGCCGACCTGATGAAATACTGCCCGGAGCATATCGTCGATCAGGTCATGGAACATCAGGATGCTCTTTTGCGGCGCCTGGGTACGGATTACCTCACCGTCATAGCCTATATGCCTTATGAGGAAGATGGAGGGAGAAAGTATGCGTGATGGACGCCCGAATCCTGATATTTGGGGAAACATCATCACCTGCGGGGAGATCGCCGTGGGCATTTACGAGATCGTCGGCACAAAGAAACGTGGGCTGGAAGTGCCGAAGGCCCTTGCCGAAGAAATCCTGCCGGAATCTGTGATGGAACAGGCTGCACAGGACGGTGAGAACCTTTGTTTTACCGACCCGGTTTCCAACGCCATCGTTGCAGACGCCCTGCTGGAACAGGAACTTGTTACTGATCCGCAGGCAGCGGCCCGTCTGGACGCAATCCGGCAGCTTGATGATGTGACCTATGATACGGCCTTTGAACCGCCTGTTTCAGACTATGAGCTGGACGGGCTGGACTTGGAAAGATAGGAGTTTACAATGAAAATCCTGGATTTCGACCTGGAAGGAAGTCACTTCATCATCGAAGCAGACATTGCGCCGCGCCAAGAGGCGGATGATGATATGGAGTGTCAATGGCTCCGGTACGACTTTGATAACACGCAGGTTTATAAGGAAACGGACGGCGCTGTTTCGCCGTTCCAAATTACAGCCGTAGCCTGGGGTGGCTATCAACTGACTGCCGATCATGCGTTGAAAGATGTGATCGGACGCATTTCCCGCAATGAAACCGGCAAGCTGACCGTTCATTATGTCTGTCCAGAGCTTCAAGAGTTTTTCGATGAACTCAAAAAATATCCGGCTATCAGCGGGAAACGAACTATTCCGTACTTCATTTTTCACGGCGGCGATATTGCAAAACTGGCGTATGCGACCAATGAGTTTCTGTATTACGAGGACAGTAACTATATGCCGCTGATGTTCCGTACCGTTGACGGCACTCTTGTTTCCGACAATGAATTTGCCGATATGGGGCTGTATGAATCCGAGGAAAATGTTGAGAACGGAACAGAACACATTTTGCCGTTCACAGATTACGGTTCCGATGTGGAAAGCACCTGTGATTTAGAGGACGAGGAAGATCTGGAAATTTGAAACTCAGAGGTTTGCGGGCTATGTTCTGTCGCCGGTGGGCAGTTTTCATCGACTTTTGCACCGTCCATCTGTTGGGTGGATGGGCTTAATTTGGAAAGGTAGGTGTTACTTTGAGGCTGGTCTATATTTCTTCCCCCTTGCGGGGAGATATGGAAAAGAACATGGAAAAGGCAAAGGACTACTGTGCTTATGCAGCATCCTGCGGCGTGATTCCCTTGGCGCCGCACACGATTTTCACGCAATATCTGAATGACGCAGTGCCGGAGCAGCGGGAACAGGGCTTACGAATGGGTCACGAACTGCTGGAGCGCTGCGATGAACTCTGGGTAATGGGCGACACCATCTCTCAGGGAATGAAGGACGAAATTGGCCTGGCTACTTTTCTGCAACTCCCGATTCTCTATGTATCCGATGATATGGTGAAGAATCAGAAAATGATCCGCCAGTCGGATCGCCCTCTGGACATAAATGACTGCATCCCCGAAAGTAGCCAGTACAACTACGAAAATCAATTTCTGGTTCTCAAACCTGGGGTGAGCAGCAAGGGCAAGGACATGACTGCCGACGACTCCATCTGGTATGCCCGTAACGGTTTTGGATGTATTTATGGAGCCAGAGGTCAGGCCGTGTATGCAGAAAGCTGTTGACCGGCAAATACATTCATTGGGAACGACATGACTTCTGTGGCATCGTTAAGCCGGAAAGTTTGAAAGAATGGCTTCTGGATAAGCCGGTCAGGAATGAGGCTGCCGAAGAACTCACCAAGTTTGTCACCCCTGAACTTATCAGCGCAGCCAAACAGAACCATACTGCTTGCGGCTATCCTTTTTTAATCGGGTATGCCCCTGCGGAGGGCGGCCTGCATGAAGCGTTCTGCCTGGACCCCGATCCGGTCAATCTTGCCTCTTTTATTGTGAAGATGGGGAAAGAGCGCGGCGACCTGATGATCTGTACCCCGCTGGATACCCCGTTTCTGAATACCGTTGGTATGTTCACTGACCAATGCGTAGATTTTGATTTTTTACAAGATCATCTGCTGCCGGTTCTGATTCCCATGCAGATGGGCAAAACGGAGCCGCAGGAAATCAAGCTGACCGAGGATCAGGATAACGAAGCGTTTCTAGATGATTTCGCGGTTGAAGATGATATGGAATTATGAAACCCAGAGACTTGAGGGCTATGTTCTATTACCGATAGGCGGTTTTCGGCGGCTTTTACATTATTCGTCTATTGGGTGGCGAACTTAGTTGGGAAAGGTGGTGCTTGCAATAAAAATCCTGGATTTCGACCTGGAAGGAAGTCACTTCATCATCGAAGCAGACATATCGCTGCGCCAAAAGGCAGACGATAACATGGAAAGTCACTGGCCCCGCTATTTTTTTGAAAATACACAAGTCTATAAAGAGACAGACGGGGTTATTTCGCCATTCCCAATTACTGCTGTCACCTGGTATGGCTGCCCAATAACTGCCAATCATGCACTGGAAGATGTAGTTGAAAGAATTACCCGCAATGAAACCGGCAAGCTGACTGTGCGTGAGGTCTGTCCCGAACTTCAAGAGTTTCTTAATGAGTTCAATAAATATCCGGCAATCAACGGAGAACGAACGATTCCATATTTCATTTTTCAAGATGGCGATATTGCCCGGCTTGCGTATGCAACGAATCGGTTCCTTTACTATGCAGACGGCAACAATATGCCAGTCATGTTTCGCACAGATGACGGTACTCTCATTTCCAATAATGAATTTGCCGATATTGGTCTTTTCGACTCAAAGCAACGTGTTCAGGAGGGTACGGAATACATTTTGCCGTTTACCGAGTACGAGTCGGATATGGTGAGTGCCTGGAATTTAGAGAAGAAGGCGTATCAGGATTCACTTCTGGATGCTTTCGAGTATGAGGATGGGTTCCATGCCCATGAAGATTTGGAGGATGAACTTCCATTTTGAAAACAAAGCCTAAATTGATGGTTTGTGCGCTGATCTTCGTTTCCGGCGCGATTCTCAACCTGTTTTTCTCAACAGCGGTTCACGGTCTGCTGACAAGAGAGATCACCCGGCTTTCACTTCTCCCCATCGGGGACTGCCTTGCCAGCCTATTTTCCAACCGCCAGCACATGATGTTGTATCTGTGTCTGCAAGGGTTTGTAAGTGTGTTGGCGGTTATGTTCTTCCTGACCAACATGAGGCCGTATGAATCAGACCTGGACACGATCACCCCGGAAATTCAGACACCCAGAGCCGTGGGCCAATACCAGCATGGTTCAGCCCGGTGGATGACCGATTCCGAGAAAGACAAAGCATTTGACAGCTATATTCTTGACCCGCACAACCCAACGATCCGGCAGCTCTTAGATACCGGATACGATGGTTTGGATTTTCTCAAAGAAAAATAAGGAGGCGATAAATTGAAGTTGAACCTTCACCCCAAAGGTATTCCCAAGCAGGAACCTTTGGGAGCGGATACTCCGCTGAAAAAAGGCGGCGTGGTGGTAGGTATGCGAAAGGAGGGCGATAAAGAAAAAATCTATTTTGTCGGTGATGACTGCCACCTGCTCTGCGTTGGCGCCACTCGTTCCGGTAAATCAAGATGTCTGGTTCTGGAAAGTATCTGTCTTTTGGGACTCGCCGGAGAATCCATCTTCTGCTCCGACCCCAAAGCCGAATTGTTCCACTACACCGCTGATTTCCTGAAAAAGTTGGGTTATGAGGTTTTGGTGCTGGACTTCAAGAACCCCGAAAAGAGTATGCGCTACAATCTGCTCCAGCCCATCATTGACGCCATCAGTGAGGGAGACACCGACCGTGCAGAAATGCTGGCCTGGGACTTAACGAACAATCTGGTTGGTAAGCCGGAGGGCGAAAAGATTTGGACAAACGGTGAATGTTCCATCATAGCGGCTGCCATTCTTTGCGTGGTGTGCGACAACCAAAAACGACCGGAATTTCAGAACATGACCAATGTGTATTGGTTCATTTCGGAAATGTGCCGTACCATCGGAAATAAGATGCCGCTGTTGGAGTATGTCAAGAAGCTCTCTCCATCCCACCCGGCACGGGCGCTTCTGTCCATTTCCGATGTGGCGCCGTCCCGTACCAGAGGCAGCTTCTACACCTCTGCCCTGACCACCTTGCGGCTGTTCACCTCGAAGTCCATCTACGCTATCACCCATACCAGCGATTTTACCCTTGCAGATATGGGCAGTAAAAAGCAGGCGTTGTTTGTAATCCTGCCCGACGAGAAAAACACCTTTTATCCCATTGCTTCTCTCATTGTGTCGCAGCAATACGAACTTTTGGCAGAGGCGGCAGACCGGCGCGGCGGGCGTCTGGAACGCCGTGTCAACTTCATCCTTGACGAGTATGGCAACTTTACTCCCATCAGTGACATGACCAACAAACTGACCGTAGCGGCTGGCCGTGGGATGCGATATGCCCTGTTTGTGCAGGGCTTTGACCAACTGAAAGAAAAGTACAGCGACAACATCGCCAACACAATCAAGGGCAACTGTCAGGTGTGGGCGTACCTGCAAAGCGATGATCCGGAAACGCTGCGGGAGATGTCCGATAAACTCGGCAGCTATACCACATCCAGTTACCAGCTTTCGGCCAGCAACGGCAAATACACAACCCCGTCTAACTCCCAGAGCGTCAGTCTGACCGAGAGAAAGTTGCTCAATACGGATGAGGTCCGGCGAGTCAAGCGTCCCCATCAAATCATCACCAGCCGCGACCACCCCGCTATGATGTATGCGCCCGACCTTTCTCAGTGGATGTTCAACAAGATGTTGGGGTTGGGAGATATGGAGCATAACCGCAGGCTGCGGGAAGAACGGGAACAGAAACGGCCAATCATCACCGACACGAAGCAAGAAATCGCATTGTGGAACATCTGGATTTACTACCAGAAGGACATCATGCGCCGCCTTTCGCAGCAAAAGGGCGCTATGGGCGGTGGCCTTGATGATGATTAACTCATAGGAGGTTTTGAATGAAAGAGAAAATCAACCAGACGGCGGGCAGGCTGAAACAGACTGTCCGGGCGGTGGGTGTTGGTATTGCCACACTTACCGCCTCTTTTTTTATGTCCGCACCGGCTTATGCCGCTGGTGTGCAGGACAGTCAGATTGTCAAGGGAACCGAGAAACTGGTCGGTGATGTGACAACCTGGCTGATGGTGCTGGCGCCGGTGGTAGCCGGTCTGCTTATCATCTATTTCTGCATCCGGCGCGGCATGGCTGACGAGATGGATCAGAAAAAGTGGAACAACCGTATTGTGGTGGCGGTGGTGTCCTGCATTGGCGCCGTACTCGGTTCCGCCACCCTGAACCTGATTCTCGGCTACTACCAGTAAGCCGGGATACATTCCGTAGTACAGGCGATTTCCGCGCCTTACTAAATAAATCATTTTATTAACAGGAGGAAAAAACTATGGCTAACTTCATCCGCAACACTCAGGTTAAGGCTATAACTTCTATCTGGACTGCCAAGCAGAAGGCCCGTGAGCTGGCTGACCGCACGGCGGAGGCGCTGACCGACCGCACCGGTCAGGGTACGCTGGATGTGGCGATTACTGTGCTGATCTCCATTGTCCTGGGCGCCCTGATCCTGGCCGGTCTGTACCTGATCGTGGACGACACCGTGCTGCCCACCATCACCCAGCGCATCAAGGATATGTTCAACTACGGCGGCTGATCGGAACAAGCAGCGGCGGGGCCATCGGCCCCGCCCTAATTTTTGACAGGAGGTTTTTCAATGGAGTTCAAAGCGGAAATCAAAAAGACTTTTACCGGTCCCGACAAGCTGCGGGCGGTGTGCAGCGTGGTCCTGGATGACTGCTTTCTGGTGAAGAATGTGCGGGTCGTCGAGGGCGAAAAGGGGCTGTTTGTGTCCCTGCCCAGCCGCCGGAATGTCAAGGGCGAGTGGGTGGAGCATTGCTTCCCCATGACGAAGGAACTGAGGGCAAAGCTCTCCGCCGCTGTACTGGAAGCGTATGAGGCCGCCGTACAGAACGAAGAAGCTGCCGTGTCCTGATCGCCCGCCATATTCCAATCCCTATCGGGGGCGGCCAAGCGCCGCCCCCAGAAAGGAGGTGGTTGCTGATTGGAATATATCTTAGTGCTGCTGATCGTGGCCCTGCTGAATGGAGCAATCGCCTATATTGATGGGCTGATGGAAGGGATTATCCCTCTTACCCTGTACGCAGAGCAGTATATGTCCACCTTGGCCGGGGTCGATTTGTTTCAGTCCTTGTTCGACATTGTATTCGGCTTTGGCGTATCCCTGATTGTGCTGAAGTTCCTGAAAAAAGGCTTTGAAACCTATGTTCTGTGGTCAGACGGGGACGCCGACGAGGAGCCTATTGCCATTCTCACAAACTTTTTCAAGGCTATGGCTGTGGCAATCTGCTTTCCCACCATGTATGACTGGCTTGCCACGATTGTAGAAGAAATGAGCAATAAAATGCTGGAGGCCATCGGCCTTGCCACCGCTTACGATTGGGCGGGCTGGGTATCCGGCATTTCATCAATGGGGCTTGTGACAGCCATCTTTGGCTTGGTATTTGTCATCGTCTATTTCATCTTATATTTCCAATTCCTGATGCGCGGGCTTGAAATCCTGATTTTGCGAGTAGGTATTCCGTTGGCCTGCGTAGGTCTGATTGACAATGACAAAGGCGTGTTCAAGCCCTACATGAGTAAGTTCTTCCAGTCTGCGCTCTCTGTGGTAATTCAGGTTTCTCTTGCGAAATTGGGGGTTGGCCTGATGATGAATATGCACATTTTCTGGGGCGTGGCCTGTATGATTCTTGCGGTGCGGACACCGAAGTTCCTTCAGGACTTCCTCATTACGACCGGTGGCGGTGGCGGCGGCGCCATTGTCAACAACGCATACCATTCTGTACGGCTGGTGCAGATGGTCAAGGGCATGGGAAAGTGAGGTGATGGCTGATGGTGACAATGGACGATATTTCAAATGCCATCATCCTGCTTGTGCGCGTTGGTGCGGTAGCCCGTTTCGTCTACTGCCTGGTGCGCTTGACCGCAGCCGAGGAACAGGCGGCGCAGTATAAAAAGCGCGCCCGTAACACAGTGATCTTCTACATCATCGCAGAATCCATCTGGCAAATCAAAGATCTGATTCTGTACTACTATTCCTGACAGGAGGTGCAAATGGACGAAGATTTGAAACTCTACATCCCTCTGGGCGTGAAGCCGGAGGCCGAACTGTTTACTGGCTTTGGGAAAAAACAGCTTTTTCAATCCATTGTGGGGTCCCTGGTGATGGGCGGCATAGCGGCGCTGGCCTGGCTCTTTACCGGGAATGTGACAACCACCGTTATCCTGGCCCTGGCCGGTATCTTTGGCTCTGTGATGATGACTACCAAAGACCAGAGCAATTTGTCCGTGGTAGATCAGGTGCAAAACCTGATTCGCTTTTTACGCGGACAGAAAATCTACCCGTATCGTTACGGGGATGAATGGGGGCTTGAATAATGTACGCAACCATTCCGGTCTACTACCCCTCGCTGGAGGAAGCCGCCCGAAAGGATGAAGCGGCTCTCTGGTGTGACAGCTACAACATCAATATGTCCTGCCGCAACTTCATTCAGGATAAGGCCATGACTGCCTTCAATACCCGTGAACTGGACGCCTTTATCGAAGAATTGGTGCGCTGTTATGGAACAGAACGGGCGATGTATGTGCTGTCCCGTACTATCCAGTTTTCCGATTGGGACGCACGGTTCGATCAGGCCGTGCTTGACCGAGCGGGCAAAACGGACTTCCCTGACACAAGAGAGCCGAGGGAGGCACATCAGGTAGACCCGACCACCCGATATGTCACGGAGATTGATCCGTGCGTTGTTAACGCCGTCTTTGTGAAGCTGATGGAGCTTGAGGACGAACAGGAAGAAACCAACCACATGAATGAAATCGAGCAAGATGAGCTTGACGAGGATATGACGGCAGAACTGTGAGGCTGCCGATGGAGCAGATGACATTTCTGGATTTCTTCGCAGGCATCGGCGGTTTCCGCAAGGGCTTTGAGCTATGCGGGATGCGCTGTGTGGGGCATTGTGAGATTGATAAGTATGCCGACCGCAGTTACAGAGCCATTCACGATGTAAAGGAGGATGAATGGTATGCAGCCGACATCACAAAAGTCGCCCCCGCAGATCTCCCCAGAGCAGACCTGTGGGCAGGAGGATTCCCGTGTCAGGATATTTCGGTCGCTGGCCGCCAGCGAGGGCTTGACGGAGCAAGAAGTGGACTCTTTTTTACACTTGCTCAACTCGTCAAAGGCCAAAGTCCTGAAAATCGACCCACATGGATTGTCCTTGAAAATGTTAAGAATCTCCTATCCATTCATGGAGGATGGGACTTTGCGACCGTTCTCGATACGCTGGCCTCACTCGGCTACCATATCGAATACGGACTGCTCAATACAAAGTATTTCGGCCCCCCTCAAAATCGAGAGCGAGTGTTCATTGTCGCTTGCCGACATCCTGGAGCCGGACGCGGACCCAAAATATTTCCTGTCCCCGCAGGCAGTGGCAAAGCTCTTATCCAACTCATAGGTGGTATGCAGGGGCAGCGCGTCTATGACCCGGCAGGCATCAGCGTAACAATGGCTGCACAGTCTGGTGGCTGGGGAGGAAAGACCGGCCTGTATTTCGTTGACCTTTGCAATGGTAATCCCAAGCTGACCGATCACGCCCGCTGCATCAAGGCCAAGTATAACAGCGGCATTACCAACCGTGGCGGGGACAATTCCGGTGTTCTGATCTCTCCCACAGGGATGGACAAGGATGCGGTTCTGTCCTTTGTGGACATTTGCACCGGGAAGGCGAAACTCACCAGAGAAGCCCGCTGCATCCTCTCCGCCTATAACCGCACCATCAGTAATTGGGGCGGCAGTTCCGGGGTGTTCTATGGCTGCCGTGCTGTCGTGACCCCAGATCGGGAAGAAAAACGGCAAAACGGACGGAGAATCAAGAACTGCGGGGAGCCGTCTTTCACCGTTACGGCGCAGGATCGGCATGGAGTGCTATTTCAAGACTGCGATGAGTGTCCCTACGGGATGCAGATTCGAGAAGCGACAAAGAAAGGATATGATATTGCCCGCTGCGGCGACAGTATCAACCTTTCTTTCCCGGAGAGCAAGACGCGGCGCGGACGGGTCGGCAAAGACCTTGCCACGACGCTGGAAACCTCTTGTAATCAAGGCACAGCTTTTGCCGGGTGCGGCCTGATCCGCAGGCTGACGCCCCGTGAGTGCTGGCGACTGCAAGGCTTTACGGACGAGATGTTTGATAAGGCACGGGCAGTTAACAGCGACAATCAGCTATACCGGCAAGCCGGTAATTCCGTGACGGTTCCTGTAATCTACGCCATTGGGAAACAAATCCTTGCCGCACAGAAGGCATTGGAATGTGGAGAATAAGATGTTTCAGAAAAATTGGAACCCGTGGCCCATTTTTATCGGCATGGCGGTCGCAATGACCGCCATCGCCGTATTCTATCGACAAATCATGTGATGGAGGTGATTCATGCTGGAAACTGACGCATTAAAAGAAAAGCTGGAAATGGAAATCCATCGCTTTGCCCGACCGCCGGAGGAACTTTCTTCCGGTGATCCGTATTTTGAGCAGCTTCAGACCATGCTCGCAATCCGAGAAGAGCTGGAAAATATACCGCTGTGCGATATTCAGCGGGATATGCTGCTTGCGATGGAAAATGTATTGGAATCGGCATGGTTATTCCGTAATACCCCCGTCCCGGATCGCTGCATGAATCCGAACAATATCAGCGAAGTGGTGTACTACTTCCTTCAGGACAAAGGTGCCGAGTATCGGGGCGATCTGCTCTATGAACGGGCCAAAGCCGAGTTTGATGCCCGTATGGAAGAACTCGCCGCCCTGCCGCCTAAAGAAATTCTTGACCATGCCTACGAGAAGATCATTAAAGAAGATTTCCTCTGCCATCTGGAGGAAGGGTTGGACGAGTGGGAAACGGACGCTCTGTTGTCTTATCCGCAGCCTTTGGCGGCTCTCTACACGGAATGGATGGGAGTTGATTACTCCTATCTGGATATAGACAGAATCCAAAGCACGGCAAAGCAAGCAGCGGGAAAACGGTTAAATGAACTTCGCCGCCATGAGTTTGACGTCAATGGTGAGCCGCCTGCGGAACTGCGGTATTTCTATGATTTGCATAGCGAGATACTGGACAACCCGGATCTGGAGTGGGTCGGTGATATGGAGCCATGAATCCTCTGATTGTAAAAGGCGTGGTATTTGGCCTGCTGTTGGCTTGTGCTGCGCTCTGGGATATGAAAGAACGAGAGATTCCCAATCTGATTCCGGCCATGATTTTAGTTTGTGGCTTGATAGAGCTGCGCCCCGCCGCTTCTGTGGCGGGGCTTCTTGTTACGGGAGGTCCGTACCTGTTGGCTGCATTACTGACACATGGGAAAACCCTTGCCATTGGCGGTGGGGACATTAAGCTGATGGGGGCTTGCGGCTTTGTTCTGGGAGTGTGGCCTGGTTTGCTGCACAGCATTTTATCTCTGATTCTGGCCGTGCTTACAGGAGTAATGCTGTTTGGAGTACGCAGACAGGACTTTTCTTCCATCCGGCTGCCACTTGCCCCGTTCTTCTGCATTGGCGGCGTAACTGCTTATTGGCTGGCGGCTGCGGCCGCTGTAATCTGAACAAATGGAGGTATCAACTTGAACAAGAATATTTTCAGAAACCGGACGATTATCGGTGCGGTTTGTATCCTGCTGGCCGTCCTGGTTTGCTTTGGCATCACGCCCCTTTTCAATGCGGGTTTGAAGGCCCAGACCGAAGCGGTACGGGTGAAAGCCGAGGTGATTCCCCGTGGCACCTATATCACGGCGGATATGGTTGAGGTCTACACCAGAGGCGCGTCCGGTATGTCTGACGCCATTGCCACATCACTTGACGAGGTAGTAGGCCGATATACCGATGTAGAACTTCGCAAAAACACAGATGTAAACACCGGCTGGCTTTCTTCTGAACCACTGACTCAGTACGAGTACCTGACCAAGCTGGACGGTTCCAAAGTGGCGATCTCCGTTACCATTCCCACCTTTGCCAAAGGTGGTTCCGGCAAGGTGGAAGCTGGTGACATCATCATGCTCTTTGCAACCGATAAGGACACAGGAGAAACCACCCAGCCCCCGGAACTCAAGTATGTAGAGGTCCTGGCCGCAACACAGAGTTCCGGCGCCGACAAGGAATATCAGGCGCCCCAGGATGACGAGGAAGAAAATCCCGAAGAATCGCTCCCGTCCACCATTACCCTGCTGGTAAATACCGAACAGGCACAACTCCTTGCGCATTTGGAGGAATCCAACAGTCTGCACCTGGCGTTTGTGTACCGTGGAACCCGTGAGAACGCCGAAAAGTTCCTGGCAGCTCAGGATCAGTTCTTTGTGGAGCCGGAGGAAGATACCGCAGCTCAGGATGGCGAACAGGGTGAGGTATCCGATGATAACAATGTGGCCGACAACACCGGTGATAATGCGGCCGGCAATGAACCCGCAGAGGAACAGGAGGTTGAGAATACCGATGGCGAATAAGCAGAAACAGATGCTTGCTGTGTGGGGCAGCCCTGGGGGCGGGAAAACCGTAACTGCGGTCAAACTGGCCCTGGAATTGTCCAAGCGGAAGAAAAATGTGGTGCTGGTGTTTACCGATGTGACGGCGCCCACGCTTCCGGCTGTGGTCAGCGAGAAGAAACTGCCGGATGTGTCCGTGGGCGAACTGCTGGCGGCTCCCGGAATGACGCAGGAACAGGTTCTCAAGACCTGTGTTCCCTGTGAGAAAAACCCCTATATCAGCTTTCTGGGCTACAAGGCCGGTGAAAATGTCTTTACCCATGCGGAGTACAGCAAGGAAAAGGCGGTGGATATGCTGGTTCTGCTGCGGCACATCGCAGACTATGTGATTGTGGACTGCACCAGCCTTTTGACCGGCAATGTGCTGGCGACCACCGCACTGGAGGTGGCGGATGATGTGCTGCGGGTGTGCAGCTGTGACCTGAAGGCCATCTCCTACTTCTCGTCCTATCTGTCGCTGGTTGCTGACAGAAAGTTCAAACCGGAACAGCACATCAAGGTGCTGTCCAACACGCGCCCTTATCAGGGTGGCAGCGAATACGAGAACTCCTTTGGCGGTGTGAAATACCGGCTGCCGTATCTTCCTTCGTTGGAGGAACAGGCGGCGACGCTGAAACTGCTGGAACCGCTTTCCGGTAAAGAGGCCAAGACCTATGAGCCGGTCATTGCCGCTATTGCCGGGGAGGTGTTCGGAGATGGCAAGTAATATTGACCTGTTCTTCAATACCAGCAGGAACAAGCGGACATTTCCCGAAGTGCTGGCGGAGATTCAGGAATATCTTGCCAGCAAGTATTCGACCCTGATTACCGACAACCCGGAGGAACAGCACCAGCAGATCACCGCATACATCGCAAAGTATCTCAACGATTACAGTCTGGGCGTTGAGGGCATGAGCCATGAGGAACTGATCGACAAACTCTATACGGAAATGGCTGAGTTCTCCTTCTTGACGCCCTATCTTTTCGCAAATGATGTGGAGGAAATTAACATCAATTCGTGGAAAGATGTGAAAATCACTTATGCGGACGGGCGTGTGGTTCCCACCAAAGATCGGTTCCAGACCCCACAGCACGCTGTTGATGTAATTCGCAGACTCCTTCATAAGTCCGGCATGATTCTGGATAACAGTCAGCCGGGTGTGGTGGGCCATCTCTCCAATAAAATCCGTATCACGGTTCTGGGCAATCCGCTCACGGACAAAGAAAAAGGTGTGGCTGCATCCATTCGTATCGTGAATCCCAAGAAGTTGAGCCGTGATGATTTCATTGGCTACGGGACAGCCACCGCCGAAATGCTGGACTTTCTGGCCGAAGTTCTCCGGTTCGGTTTGTCCATCTGTGTGACTGGTTCCACCGGCAGCGGTAAAACCACGCTGATGAGCTGGATTCTCTCCACCATTCCCAACGAAAAGAGAATCTTCACCATTGAAAATGGGTGCCGCGAATTTGACCTTGTGAAAGAGGACGCCGAAGGAAATGTCATCAACAATGTAGTCCATACCGTTACCCGTTTTTCTGACGATCCCAAGCAGAACTACGATCAGGAGCGCCTTTTGGAGTTTGCCCTGACCTGTAACCCGGACATTGTGTGTGTCGGTGAGATGAAATCGGCCGAGGCTTTCGCCGCACAGGAGGCGGCCCGCACCGGCCACGCAGTTATCACCACCACCCATGCCAATAGCTGCAAAGCAACCTATTACCGCATGGTGACGCTGTGTACCCAGAAATACGACATGGGCGATAAGACCCTGTATAACCTGGTGACAGAAGCGTTTCCTATCGTTCTGTTTGTGAAGAAGCTAGAGGACAACAGCCGCCGCGTCATGGAGATCACTGAATGTGAGATTCTGGAGGACGGCACCCGGCAGCTCCACACCCTCTACCGCTATCATGTGTCGGAAACCTCTATCCAAGATGGCAAGGTAAAGGTGCATGGCGAGTTTCAAAAGGTATCCACGATCTCGGCCAGCCTGCAAAAGCGGCTTTTGGAAAACGGTATGCCGCCCCGTCTGCTGGAGCGTATCGCTGGTGGCGGTGTAAAACTGGATACTGGAAAGGAGGAAACTGCGTGATTGTATTGATTTTGCTGGCCTTTGTCGGGATGCTGACCGGCATCTTCTTGATTCTGGGCATGACCCCCTTTACATTTGCGGAGGAACTGACCAAGCCGCTTTCTGGGCGGCAACAGCCGATTTCCAAGCGAATCCAGCAGGTCAACCACCCCAAAGAGCCGAAGGGCATCCGTAAAACCGTGCTGGAAGCACGGGAGATGTTGATTCTCACCGGAAAGGGTGGGAAGTTTGCCGCCATTTGTGCTTTCTCTCTGTTCCTGGCGGCAATGGGTGCTGTGATCTGTATTGTGATTCAGAACTACTTTATGCTGCCGGTTTTGGCGGCCGGGATGGGCTTGCTCCCGTTCTGGTATGTCCTGTTCACCTCTCACAGCTATAAAAAGCTGATGAACAACGAGATTGAAACCGGACTGTCTATCATCACAAGTTCCTATCTGCGCAGCGAGAGCATGATAACCGCTGTGGAAGAAAACATTCATTACCTGAACCCGCCTGTGGCAGATGTGTTCCGGGGCTTCTTGGCCGAAACCAATATGATAAGCGCCGATGTGAAACAGGCACTCTCCAACATGAAGCCCAAACTGGACAACTATGTGTTTCGGGAATGGGTGGATGCCGCTATCGCCTGTCAGGACGATAAGAGCCTGAAAAGCACGCTCACCCCGATCATCGGGAAACTCTCGGATATGCGGATTGTTGCGGCGGAACTGGACTACCTGCTTTATGAGCCTTTCAAGGAATTTATCACAATGGCGTTCCTGCTCATTGGCAACATCCCATTGTTATACTTCCTGAATAAAGACTGGTACGATGTGCTTGTAAATACGGGCTTTGGCAAAGGGATTCTGGCGGTGTGTCTGCTGGTGCTGCTGATCTCGTTTGCGGCGGTGATCCGGCTCACCAAGCCCGTAGAATACAAGCGTTGATCTCGTCAGGAGGTGATACCATCGAGAGTGCTACCGATCTCCCTGCGGGATGCCAATGCGTTTGTTCTGGCGCATCACCGGCACAGTGGGCAGGTGCGCGGCTGTAAATTCTGTGTAGCTGTCGTAGATGATTTGGACGCCGTTCATGGAGTTGCGATTGTTGGGCGCCCCGTTGCCCGCCGACTGGATGATGGGAAAACAGCGGAAGTGACCCGGCTTTGCACCGATGGTATTGCCAACGGGTGCAGCTTCCTTTACAGCCGGTGCGCCCGGATTGCGAAACTGATGGGCTATCAGAAAATCATCACCTACACCCTGGCAACCGAAAACGGAGCCAGCCTGCGAGCTTCCGGCTGGCAATGTGCGCCGGGACTGCGAGGCGGCGGGAACTGGAATGTGCCGGGGCGCCCCAGAGCCGACAGCCGCAACACCGGCCCCAAACGGCTCTATTACAAAGAATTGAGGTGACGCGAGTTTTGTATCTCATTTTGCTATGCTTTGGGACGCTCTTTGGCCTGGGAGCGTTCTTTTTGTTGGCCGGACTGCTCCGGCTGCCGACTTCCGCAAGCACAAAGGCGGTTCTGACCGTGACGAGCCGTGGAAAGTCACAGAAAGGCAGCATCAATGCTGTCCTGTTCGATATGGCCGCACGGCTCTCTCCGCTGGTACATCTGGACGGCTATAAGCGGAAGAAGCTGGAGGCACAGTTGAAATCCGCCGAAATTAAAATGTCCCCGGAAACCTATATTGCGGCGGCCTGGGTAAAGGCTGGTCTGATTGCTCTGCTGATAATTCCGGCCCTTCTGATTTTCCCGATCCTTGCGCCGGTCATTGTGTTTCTGGCGGTGGCAGTTTACTTCAAAGAGCAGAAACGAGCGGACGAGATCGTTCAACAGCGCCGGGAAGAAATCGAAGCCGAGCTGCCCAGATTTGTAAACACCATTGAACAGGAACTCAGGGCATCCCGTGATGTGCTGAACATCCTGAAATCCTACCAGAGAAACGCTGGTCATGCCATGAAGCGGGAACTGGAAATCACGATTGCGGATATGGCATCCGGCAACGAGGAAAACGCACTCACCCGCATGGAGAGCCGGATTGGAAGTACCATGCTGTCCGATGTGGTGCGCGGCTTGATCTCGGTCAAGCGCGGTGACAACGGTATCATGTATTTCCAGATGCTTTCTATGACCTTTAAGCAGTTGGAACTTCAAAAACTGAAACTGGAAGCCATGAAGCAGCCGGGAAAAATGCGTAAGTATTCCTTTATGCTGCTGGGCTGTTTCCTGCTGATGTATCTGGGTGTCCTGGGCTATGTGGTGTTGGAAGCCTTTGGCGAACTGTTCTAAAGGAGGTGGAGAAACCGTGAAACGACTTCTGAAGGACAAACGGGGCGAGGGCTTTGTGGATGTGTGTGTCCTGGTTCTGGCGATTGCAATGGTTCTGGCTTTGGTGGTCCGCATTGCACCGGTATTCGTGGCAAAGCAGAACCTTGATGTCTTTGCAGACGAATTAGTTCGGACAGCAGAAATCAATGGGCAGGTTGGCTCTGCCACAAACGCAAAAGCAGCGGATTTGCGGGAGCAAACCGGACTCGACCCCAATATCTCATGGAGCGACACCGGAAAAATCCAGCTCGGCAACGAGGTGGAAGTGACCCTCACAACCACCGTCAATATTGGGCTGTTCGGTGAGTTTGCATCCTTTCCTGTCACTCTGACGGCAAAGGCCAGCGGGACTTCGGAGGTGTATTGGAAGTGAAGAAAATTCAAGAAGTCCTGAAAAACAAATCCGGGCAAGGCGTACCGATGATTTTGGCCGTTGTCCTCTGCTGCCTGATTCTGGCCTGTGTGACCTTTGAGTATATGCGCTTGATGATCGTTGCGCAGGGGGTGCGTGATTCTGTCCAGTCCGCCATTGTAGATGTGGCCACCGAGAATTGGGATGAAGCCTATGCCGGTTTGCGTGAGGGTTACTCCGGTGGCTATCAACTTGCCGGTTCGTCCTGGTCACAGAATGTTACCAGCGGCAATGTATACGCCCGCCTGCAAGATGTTTTGGGCATTGAATACGAGGGCGGGCAGTATGTAAAGTACAGCGGCGAGAATTTGGAGTATCGACTGTACGACCTGCACCTGGATGTAGAAAATGCTCCGCTGGCCCCGTCTGTGCCGGATGGCATTACGCAGCTCAATGTCACAGGGACAATCACTGTTGATGTGCCGCTTTCCTTTGGGTTCGGGCATCTGCCCCCCATGCAGATCACCATGAAACTCAACGCCAAATATGTTCCCAGGTTTTAATTTTGTGTATTTCGCCCTGCCGCTTTTCCATAGCGCAAAAAAATATTTGGCAGGAATCACACCTGGACGCCGTATTTGTGCAAATGGTATAATGATGGCGAGAAATATCACCATAATTTTAATATAAAATCACCGTACAAGGAGGTTTTCAAATGAGTGCAAAAAACAAGAAGCTGTTGGCCGTTCTTGGCGCAGCCGCCGTTGTGGTAATTGTGATTGCCGCAGTGCTGCTGGGCAAGGGCGGGCAGACCACAACCGTTGATCCGGCATCCACCCCCTCGGATGTATCTGCCGAGGATGTGGATAGCAGCAATACCCCGGACAGCAGCTCCAGCGAACCGCTGGTAGTGGTGCCGGACACCTCTAAACCCGAAGCGACTGACAGCCAGAACCAGACCGATGCTGTTTTGAATGTGGAGGAAGAAGATCAGGTAGACGTTAACCTGACCGACAGTGAAAAGAAACCCGAAACCACTCCGCCCCCGGCGCCTTCTCAGGAGGAACAGCAGGCGGCCAGCGAAAAGGATGAGCCGATTGTGCATGAGCCGGACAGCAACCAACCCCAGACCGGCGACACACAGGGCGGTTCCATCTATCTGGAGGGCTTTGGCTGGATCACCGACGAGGGCGGCGGCTCCGTCCAGCACAACATTGACTCTGATGGAGATATAAATAAACAGGTCGGCAACATGGGCTGATAACAAGCCCGGAGAGTACGGTAGCGATACCGTACTCTTTTTTTGTTCTCAACTAATTTGATTGGAGGTGCGTTTTTGAAGCGGATATTTGTGATACTGCTCACATTTGTGCTGCTGTTGGGTATCTGTCCTATGAGCGCCCTGGCAGAAACCGGAGGAAGCGGAAACGTGGATGGCGGTGGCGGCGATATGGGGCAAGGAACCTCGCAGAACTCCTGGAACCCTGGTATGGATGGTGTACGAATTACTGTGGTTGATGCAGAATCCGGTCAGCCTGTGTCGTCCTCTTTTGATCTGACTAATAAAACTCCATCTATCAAGATTCATTTTGGGAAAGTCAGTAAAATTCAATATGCAAATGGGGCAAGTATTTCTCCTACCACGGGGAATTACGACTACTACACCCCCGCAACCCCTATGCCGAGGATCGTCAGCAGTGGCAGCCAGAATGCCAGCATTGAAGCAATCAAGAAATACTTCTGCTCCGAGTATGCGGTAAAACTGGTGGCGCAGCAGACCGGAATCGCATACGAGGAACTGATTGGCGGACAGTACAAGCTGTTTTTGGAGCCAATCGCCTATTTTAAGCACAACGGAATTATGATGGCCATGACTGCCCATGAAGCCGCGCTCTATGATAATCAGGCAGGCGGGTCCTTGCGTAAGACAATGACGAGTTTGACCCATAAAAACCTGCCGCTGGCTATGTTCCTGGAATATGCGGATATGGGATTTCCGGCCTATACAGGGGCTACCAATAAGACCTGTTCCAACGATACTATTATCACCTATCTGGGTATGGGTATTGTATGGTTTACCGACCCGCCCGAACAGCCGGAGCCAACCGACTATGACTACGAGTATCGTGTGGATACAGATGTCATCACGCCGGTAACGCTTTATGCGGGATCGGAGATCAATCCTGATAGCCCTGCTACGGTATCCTTTAGTATCAACGGCAGCACCTACCGGATGAACAATATTGTGATTCCATCGGGAGATAGTCAGATTGCCTGGGTAAAGTGGCATACACCGTCGGAGCCGCAGGATATTACCATCTATGTCAGCACTAACAAAGGTTCGTTAAGCCAAAGCACCATTCACGCAAAGGTGGTAGATCTCTCCGGCAACGACCCGCCCGATCCGAAAGCCACCGATACAATGGGAAGCTGGTCGGCCAGCAGCATTCCCAGCCGAGAAACCAAGACCTATGCAGCATGGAGTGTCTGGTGGGCGAAATGGCACCCCTATTGGGTGTGGCACAGCACAGGGAAAAACACAGGATATTGGGTAGACGATGGATGGTATGATTACTTCCGGGACAATTACTCGGCCAGCATGACCGCCACCACCCGAATCGAGCCGGACGAAAAGGTTCCCACCGCTTCGGGCGATTTGATGAAATCAGGCTATGGCGTAACAAACACTGTAACGGCAACCGTCAGCACCTCTGCCCCGCTATCGCACTATACCTACGGGCAGACAGCCGTATCCTACTTCCCGGAGTTTGGCTATGGAACCTACTGGCGGCTGTTGGAGCGGCTCACCAGCGGAACAACGGCGCGGTTCCAGTTTGCCAAAAACATTTACAGCACCTATAACCAGCGGGTGCATTTTTCGCCGGTTTGGTTCCCGGACGGGAGCTACACAGTCAATACTCATGTGATGGATATTTGGACGCCTGCGGGGATGCTTGCCATGAATCTCACCGATGATGTAACGATCAGCGGCCCCCTCTATGATGATTGGCATATCGCACCGGGCAATCCGTAAAGAAAAGGAGAGTGGATATGAACGACAACAGAATGATTCGGATTATGGTGTTTGAACCTGGGCGGGCGCCTTATACGACCATGCTGGAGGATTCTCTGGAACACCGGCAGGAACTTGTGGGCGGGGACATTGAGTGTATTCCTCTGCCCTGCGAAACGGTTCTCTGCTGCAATGCGTCCGGGAAACTGACAGGTCTGCCGGAGAACCGACAGTACGGGCCGGATATCCTTCACGGAACTTTTTTCCTCTATTGCGATACCCCGGAAGGACGGGGCGTTTCTTTGACCGATGAACAGATTGCCATGTATCAGGAGTATTTTCCGCAGCCGGTCCCCGCAGCGGTATCCTTTGAAGTACGGTCCGCCGCCGACATGAAAAAGTTTATGAACCTCATGTTCGGCAAGGGATGGGACATGGACACCGGAGCCGGAGAGGATATGGAGGCAAGCCGATGAGCAAAATGTTTTCGGTGGTGACTCTGGATGCCTCCCACTCTCTGATGACGGAGCATTTTGTCCCCGGTAGCCCTGATGGGCTGGATGAACTGCTGGACTGTGATGAAATCTCTGAGGTTCTTGCCGAATGGCCCCTGGGGGATACCATCGAAGCGAAAATTCAGACCTATCTCTATGGAGATGGCGAAACCGTGCGCGCTGACGAGGAGGATTTGGCTTTCTTCCGAGAGCATTTTGACGAGCTGGACGCCAGCGATGCCCTGGACTGCATCTCAGACCACAGCTTTTCTTTTGAATCGGACGAGTTGGATTTTGGGTACGGCGAAGAAAGCGAAGATGAAGAAGATTTGGAACTATACGACACGGCTCTGCTGAAAAGCAGGGCCTATTTTTATGGCAAAGAAAGCGAGGTCGATAAATTGCTTTTGCCGATTATTATGATCTGCGTCTGTGCGCTGCTGGGCGGTGGGACGCTGATTTTTCTGAAGTTGTCGGCCAAACACAAAAAATCGAAGAACAAGGACAAGGAAGAACTGGCCCAGATCACCGCCAATGAGTTTGTGAATGTGAAAGATATTCGGGGGAACTTCCTCTATACCCGTGACAATCTGGCTCTGGCGTATCTGAAGATCTACCCGATCAGCACAGAACTGTTCAGCAAAAACGAAAAGCGGCTGATTGCCAAGCAGCTTACGGTGAGCCTGTCCAGCGCACAGTACCCGTTTCAGCTTCTTGCTGTATCCCGCCCGGTAGATATTTCTCCGCTGTTGTCGGAGCTATCTGCCACACTCACTTCTTCTTCCGATGTGAAGCAAAAGGAACTGCTGAAGCAGGAAATCGTGGAAATGGGCGCCTTTGCTCTTTCCGGCGAGGTTGTGGAACGGCAATTCTACATCAAGATTTGGGATAGGGTAAGCGATGGCGTTGAGCGCGATCTGCTTCAGAAGCTCAAGCTGCTCGGCGGATATTTTTCGGACAGCGGCATTCAGACCGAGATTTTAGAGCAGCAGGATATTGTCCGGCTGTGCAACCTGGTCAACAACCCCGCCTATGTGCATTTGGAGGATTCCGGCATCAATGCTGCGATCCCGATTTTGGAAAGTGTAGGTGTTGCCTAAGTATGAAGCACACCCGGCAGGATTTGAAAATCATGCAGGGTTGGAGCCTCGAAAGAAAAATCAGAGTTACGCAGACGAGAATCATGGAATGGTATATGCGGTACGATGGGCAGGTCTTTATCAGCTTTTCGGGCGGTAAAGACTCCACCGTGCTGCTTGATCTGGCACGGCGGGTCTACCCTGATATTCCTGCTGTGTATGTTGACACGGGGTTGGAATACCCCGAACTGCGCGATTTCGTAAAAACGAAGGACAATGTTATTTGGCTTCGCCCGCGCTATCCGTTCACTCAGATTCTTGAGAAGTACGGCTATCCGATCATCTCCAAAGAGGTTTCGGATGTTATCAACGGCGCAAGAAAGGGACAACCTTACCGTCTGGCACGACTCAATGGAGAACTGCTGGACAAGAACGGAAAGAAGTCGATTTACAACTGCGAGAATTACAAATACCTTCTGGACGCTCCCTTCAAGATTTCGGCAAGGTGTTGTTACCACATGAAAAAAGCGCCGCTGAACAAATTTGAAAGGCAGTCCGGGCGGCACCCGATTACGGGTGTCCTGGCCTGCGAAAGCAAGCTGCGGGAGCAATCCTGGATCAAGTTTGGCTGCAACGGCTTCGAGCGCCAGCGGCCTCTCAGCCAGCCCCTTGCGTTCTGGCTGGAAGAAGATATTTTGCGGTATCTGAAAATGACCGGCATTCCCTATGCCCCCATCTATGGGGACATTGTTGAAAGCCGCAAGAAGAACGGCACCCCGATTCTGAAAACCACCGGTGTTTCCAGATCGGGGTGTATGTATTGTATGTACGGCGTTCATCTGGAGCATGAGCCGAACCGATTTCAGCTTATGCAGGTGACGCATCCCCAGCAGTATGATTACTGCATCAATAAATTGGGGTGCGGCGCTGTGCTGGACTACATTGGGGTGCCTTACCGCAATCAACAGTTGGAGGTGGATCATTGTTAGGTTCTAAGAAAAAAGAAGAAGCGTTTCCCGTCAATGAAGCGCTGCTAAATGTCATTACCCCGATGGGGCTGGAAATCAAGCGAAATAGTTTGGTCATCGGTGAAAATCTGGGTAAGGTGTACGGCGCCGTCCGCTATCCGCAGAAGGTGGATATGGGGTGGCTTTCCAAGATCACCAACATCCCCAGCACCATTGTTTCGGTGGGGATTACCCCCATTGACAATGGTTCGCTCATTTCCGCAATCTCCAAAAGCATTGTCCAACAGCGCGGCGCCGCTGACAGTGCCAAAGACCCGCTGACCCGGCAGCGCGCCGAGAAAGCCGCCGAGGACGGCGAGAAAATCATGCAGCGGATCGACCAAGAGGGCGAAACGGTTGCCATGATGTCGCTGACCGTGATGCCGATTGCACAGGATGAGGTCAACTTCACAAAGGTCTGCCGCCGTGTGGAGAGCGCCTTCAACATCCAGAAGTGCAAGGTGCGCACCCTCGCCAATCTCCAAAAGGAAGGGTTCCAGAGCATTTCTCCCACCTATCCGGCCAACTCCACGGTGGACAGCATTGTGTCCCGTATTATTCCCATGAGTACCTTTGTGGGCGGATTCCCGTTTGCCAGCTCCGGTTACAACGATGGTCGGGGCTATTATTTTGCAAAGGACAGCAACGGCGGCCTGGTGATTCTGGATACCTGGGAGCGCGGAAACGACCGCACCAATAGTAGCTTCGTGATTATGGGTGTGGCCGGTATCGGCAAGAGTACCGTTGTGAAGCACATCATGCTTTCGGAATACATGAAGGGGACGAAAATCCTGTGCATCGACCCGGAATCCGAATATAAGGATATGTGCCGGAACCTGAACGGAAGCTGGCTCAATGCTGGCGGCGGAAAAAACGGCCGCTCCAACCTTTTGCAGATCAGACCGGCGCCCCGTGACGATGACGATGAAACCGACAAACTCTATACCGATGAAGGAAACGGAATGTCTGATATGGCGCTGCACATGAAAACACTGGAGATTGAATTTTCCCTGTATCTGCCCAGCCTGACGGATATGCAGAAAGCAATCCTCAAGCAGACGATCATTGAACTCTACAATCAGTTCGGCATCTTCTGGGAAACGGATATTCGGCAGCTCAAGGCCACGGATTTTCCCATTCTGTCCGACCTTCACGCCCTGCTGGAAAAGAAAGCGGAGGCCAACAAGGAGAATCCGGTATATCGTGATCTGGCAATGCTGCTGTACGACGCCGCAGCGGGCAGCGACAGCTTTCTGTGGAACGGCCACACCACGCTGGAGGCTAATTCCCGGTTTATTTGCCTGGATACCCACGACCTGCAAAATGCGTCGGATAATGTCAAACGCACGCAGTATCTGAACCTGTTGAGCTGGTGCTGGGAGGAAATGAGCCGCGACCGGAATGAGCGTTGCCTGCTGGTATGTGACGAGGCATATCTGATGATTGACCCGCAGGTCCCGCAATCCCTGGTGTTCCTGCGTAATGTGGAGAAGCGGGCAAGAAAGTATGAAGCTGGACTGGCAATCATTTCTCATTCCGTGGTGGATTTCCTGGCCCCGGAGGTCAAAATGTACGGGCAGGCCCTTTTGGATATTCCGTGCTATAAAATCCTGATGGGCTGCGACGGCAAAAACCTTCAGGAAACCAAAGACCTCTACAACCTGACGGACGCGGAGCAGGAATTGTTGGAGAGCAAGCGGCGTGGACACGCGCTCTTTATCATTGGGTCCAAGCGGCTTCATGTAAACTTTGAGATTCCGGCTTACAAGTTTTCCTATATGGGCAAGGCTGGCGGCCGGTAATTCGGTGGCGGCCGGGAGCAATCCCGGTCGCCTTACTTATTCCACACAGGAGGTTTTCAGATGAATCATGCGGAACGATACGAATACCTGGTCAACAAGATGGCTGCCATACGTTGGAGGGGCAGTGATTTGGACGCTTCCTACCATGCCGCCCTTTTCCTGATGGCTTCCCATCCGGCTCTCTTTCAGAAGATGGATCGTTACCTCTGCCCGGAGGGAATCGACTTTACCAAGATGATGCGGAAAGAGGAGTTTGAATATGACTGGATGAAGATTACGGCGGATGCCGCCCGCAACCTCTTTTCCTGGAACAGCAAGTGTGCTGCTACTCCTTTTGAGATTTCGCGGATGCCTGCCCCGGCGATTCGGGCGCTCTTTACGGCCTGCTTCATCGCCAATGGGGACTACATGGTATCTGTCCGGAAAAATGACAAAGGAGAAAAGGTGTTTGAAATTGACGACAGCGCCGGTAAACGGCGGGAGGCGTTCAATCTGCAAATGGAGCAGATGATGGAAGCCCCCGGTATGGAACCGGACTGATTATGGAGGTGATTTTTTGGCTGTTGATCCGTTGACTGCAAAAATTCTGGCAAAGGTAGCTGTGCAGGCGGCTACCGACTCCGAGAGCCGGAAAAGAATCCTGTTTATGATCCTGGCCCCGGTTCTGGGGCTTTTGCTTTTAATTGCCTTCATCCTGTACCTCATTACCAGCCCCTTTTCCGTACTGTCCCAATGGTTGATTGGTGATGAGGTAAACGTGGTGGAGGATTTTCAGAAGCAATATGGTTACAACCAGCAGCTCGGCATTTATGAGAAAGACTATATAGATGGTAGTGGTCAGAGCTATGAGGGCATCATCTTTACGGATGGGGTGACCGAAGTCGTCTACTACAATCAGTTGGATGAGCGTTGGGCCGATCTTCCGTATGGAACCGATAATATCGGCGGTTATGGATGTGGCCCGACCTCTATGGCGATTGTGGTATCCAGCCTGACAGACCAGACTGTTGATCCCCCCACAATGGCAGAATGGGCGTATCAGAATGGCTATTGGTGTTCCGGCAACGGTTCCTATCACTCGTTGATACCGGGGGCTGCGGAGGGCTTTGGGCTTCAATGGGAAAGCATCAGCACCGATGACCCGCAGGCCGTGGTGGATACTTTGGCATCCGGGAAATTGATTGTGGCACTTATGTCAAAAGGCCACTTCACATCCAGCGGTCACTTTATGGTGCTGCGTGGAGTGACCTCTGAAGGAAAAATCCTGGTGGCCGATCCTGCCAGTAAAAAACGAAGCGAACAGGAATGGGATATATCAATCATTCTGGATGAGGCCAGAAAGGGCGCCGCAGCAGGCGGTCCCTTGTGGGCGATCTACTAAAGGGGTGCGATATGAATAACCGAAACAAGCTGATTGAACTGTTTATCTACATCGTGATCGTAGTGGTGGGCATCGTCCTCTTGCTGACCGGTGGGGCGGATGACAAAACCAGTGCTGAAAATATGGGAGGTGAATCCTATGCTGTTGTACTTGACGAGTAACCAGAAAAGCAACCTGATCGACCCCGCCGTGCGGAATATGACTCTGCCCGCCAAGAAGCTGGTCGGCCGGTTCAGCCTGAAAAGTTTCGTTACCAAAGATATGCGCAATTATGCCAACGCCAAATTCTTTGTGGTGGATGCGGCGTGTATCGAGGAAAGCGGCAATGATTTCACCCTTGCCCTGCAATCCTTTCAGATGATGTTCTCCGCCCGGATCATCGTCATCCTCTCCGGCTACGAGGATGTGAACGGCGAGGTACAACGGCTACTGTCCATCGGCGTTGTGAATCTGGTTACGGGTGAAACGATGGAGGACGCCCTGGACGAGCTGACAGAAGCGCTTTCCGAAGATGGGATGCAGCGGTATGTGGTAAAGGCTCCCGTCTACGAACAGCCAGCTACTCAGCGTGAGAAGGCACCGGAGCCGGATGAGATTATTCCGTACCGCTGGAACGCCCGGAATATCCGTATTGCCGTGGCCGGTTCGCAGCGCAGGAGCGGCGTGACAGTGACGGCCTTTAACCTGGCATCTTGGCTGGCGGCCAGAGGTGCGGAGGTGGCGTATATCGAAGTCAATCAGAACCGCCACCTGCAGCTCCTGCTGAACATCTACGAAGCGGCGCCGGATGGGGAGCATTACACCATTGATGGGATCGACTGCTACCTGACCAACGAGCCGGATAAGGCGTATCAGTTTATCATCTATGATTGCGGCGTGATGCAGACGCCCACCTCTATTTTCCGTGACGCGGATCACCGGCTCCTGTGCGGGAGTGTCCTGCCCTATGAGATTCCGGTGTTCCACAAGGCATTGTCCGAGTGCGGCTCATTGGAGGTGCGCCCGGTAGCGATCTGTGTGCCGCAGGAAATTCAGGAATACTGTATGGAACTCTTTGGGGAAAATGTGCAGATTGCGGCGGCATCCCACGACCTGTTTGCGAAACGGGTCAATGGGCAGATCTACCGGCCGCTTGTGGAGAAGTATATTGCAGGAGAAAAGCGCCTGTAACAGTATGACATGATTGGGAGGATTGGAATATGGCAAAGTTTGAGTATATGCAGCGGGCATTTTCTTCTGAACTGAAGCCCAGAGCACGGCTTGTGCTGCAAGTCCTGGTTCTGCATTGCAACAAAGAGGGCGAGTGCTTCCCCTCTATCAAGACCATAGCCGCCAAGTGTGGCTATGGGGTGTCCACCGTAAAGCGAGCGCTGGATGAGCTGGTGAAGGCGGGATATATCGTCAAACAGGCCCGGTTTGACGAGCGTAAGAACGGCGGCCAGACCAGCAACCTCTATACTTTATGCTCTGACTTACTCTGCCCTGACGAGCCGGAAAACGCCCCTGTGCTGGAAGATGATGCGTCTGATGAATCCCCGGCAGTGCAGCCGGAAAGCGCCCCTGCGGATGCCTGTAATGCCTCTGATCCCACACCTGGGGAACAGTCTGCCACTTTGCCAACAGCGGATTCCTACTCCTTTGCAGATGGCTTTGAAACCAAAATCGGGCGGCAATTCTGCCGCCCGATTCGTATGTGGACTGGGGGGCAGTCCATTTTTATACCCCCTTGAACCGTACAGGTGAACAGATACTTACGGATGAAGAAAAAAGTAATAGTTAATCCAAAAATTGCAAAAATAGACGGCCAGGGGTCGAAACCCCCGCCGTCAGTCCTTGGATTGCAGTCGGTTAATAAAGCCAATTAGCATAATCAGATCTTCGTCCTTGAGTTTTCGCATTCCGTCCATCGCTTTACGGATTAACTGTGGATTGACCGCTTCTGCATCAAAAAACTGCAAAGGGGTAATCTCAAAGTAATCACAAATTTTTAAGAACTGAGCCATTGACGGAAGAGATCGACCGGATGAAATCCCCTGAATATAGCTCCGGTTCTGTCCTAAAGCCAAACTCATTTGATATTCTGATGCGCCTTTTTTCAAACGCAATTCGGTGATCCGATTGCGGATAAATTCTTCATCCATATCCTCACCTCGCTATATACAAGGATAACAGATGAAATGCCTGGATTATAAACATAGTATGTGTTATAATATTGAATATATGCCTATTTACGCCGTTTTATTTGCGTTATTTCATTTTTGTATGCGTGAGATTTGAAGTGGGGTGAAGTTTTTGGAAAAAACATACGCTTGTGCCATTACTGGGCACCGTCCAACTCGATTTAAGTTCAAGTATAATGAAGGGTATTCGTTGTGCAAAAAGATAAAAAAAGCAATGCTAAAAACATTTTGTCATTTGCATGATGAAGAAGGTATTTTCCGCTTTTATGTTGGAGGTGCATTAGGGGTAGATATGTGGGCAGCCGAACAACTCTTATATCTCAAAGAACAACCGGGATATCAAGATATTGAGTTAATTGTTGCACTTCCATTTGAAGGGCATGATTCGAAATGGGATGCAATGAGCAAACAGCGGTTGCAGATAATTATTCATAATGCCACAAAATGTATTGTTATAGGACAAAGTGGAACCACATCCGATTATAAAAAGAGAAATTATTATATGGTAGATCATGCAGATTTCTTGCTGGCAGTCTATGATAACAATCGTAAACTACGATCTGGGACAGGCCAAACAGTAAATTATGCTTTGAAACAAAATCTTCGTATAATTTTTCTCCATCCTGATACAGCAGAAATAAGTTAATGGTTTAGTTAGTTCATAAAAAATTTTCACATATACTATTGCATCGTTTTTGGTTGCCTTTTATAATATAAATACCATTTCCTTGTTTTGTATTTTATTGAAAGGGTGGCAGTGAACGATGGCACGAAAATCCTATTCAGATAAGGAACGCGAACAAGTGAAAGAAGCTCTCCTGATAACTGTTCTTGAAAGTATTGTAAATCAGGGACTTGTTCATAGTAGCATTGCTATTCTTTGTGAAAAAGTTGGAATTTCTAAAACTTTCTTTTACAGCTTTTTTTCTTCAAAAGAAGAACTTGTAATGCAGGCACTTCGATATCAGCAGCCTAAATTGCTACGCTATGCACAAGAACTGATGAATGACCCCAAACTCAGTTGGAGAGAAAGCGTCAAAACCTTCTTGAAAAATTGTTGTTATGGAGAAAAAGTTGGGTTTGCAGTCTTATCAATAGAGGAAGAACAGCAAGTATATCGCTGCCTTTCCAACGAAAATTTTCACGCGTTTCGTAACGACCAGTTGTATTTATATCGCAACTTACTTACAATTTTTGGCGTTCCGATGGACAACATTGATCCACGGTTATTTGGTAATCTGTCCTTAACAATGATGATGAGTTATAAAGCTATTCCTGATACTATGCCTTTCCTGTTTCCCGAAGTAGCAGATGATATGGTAGAATTTCAAATCAACGCCCTGCTGGATGAAATGCAGCGAGCAAAAAAGGAAGCGATAAGGTGACGCGAGATGCACAGAGATAAACTTCCATGTTCTGTGGGATTACAGAGCAAACAAATACATTCAAAGACCAGAACAAGTCGGATTTTTGCAACCGGCTTTAGATTTGCGCGGCCTTTTTATGTCCTGCGTTCGTCTGCCCTTGTGGCAGTGCGGCGCAGGGCATTTTTTATTGTTCGGAAAGAGGTGGCCTGATATGAGTTTACCAAAACGAAATAGTGCGGACGGGCGCTGTTACTGGATGAAGCCCGAGGTGCAGGAGGAACTGCAACCGCTCTTTGACCAGTGCATCCAGGATGCCATTGACGGGAGAATCACGCGGCTTGATTCTCTCTGGCCTCCGGTAGTGGTCAGCAGCGAAGGCGCGCCCTTTGAGGTGTGGCAACTGCTTCGGACATGGACCGAAGCGCAGCGGGCTGAGACCCTTGACGCGGAAAAGGCCATCGCCTTCAGCGAAAACCTGCGCCGCCAGAGCCGGTGGGGTGAAATTGACCACCATCTACTTGATATGCTGCAACGGGAGCTACAGGAGAAATATTTTATCGTGACAGGCAATGAAGATGACCACTTCTGGGATCGGGAGTATTCCCTAAAACCAGGTATCCGTGCAGAGCAGGTCCCGGAGCCGCTGCTGCGTTTCGCCTGCTATGTGGCGGTGAGCTATAAGGTATATGGTATGGACTTTCAGTATCTGGACGCCAATTACCTCTTTGGATTGGTGGAGAAAGTCCGTCCGGATATGGTGAAAAAGCTGAAAGAACATGGGACCGGCAGGTTGCCGCTCAACCTGCAAAAGCGGAAAACAGAGCACTTCACCGCATCGGCCAACGATGCCTTTGCTGTGATCCGTATTACTGCCAGGAACAGCACGGAGGAGTGCTGCCATGAAGTACTGAACTACCTGTGTGAGCTTCTGGAGCAGGAGGATTTTCCCCGCAGCTATGCGGTGGAGTTCAAAGGGCCGGAAAAGAGGTATCTTCCCATCACAGGACTGCCCAAAAAGGGAGTAAACCAGCTCTTTGCCTGTGCCGTGCAGTACCCCGGCCTCCACCCCCTGATGGAACGGTACGCCCGGCTTGCCATGCGGCAATATGAGCAGTACACCAATCTCAGCGATGAGCAGTGCGCGCTCCCCGGAAGTTTTGCCGTGTTCGCCCTGGGAATGCTGGGGCAAGAGTGGCAGCAGCTGGTATGGGATTATCTCGATCTCTGCGATGATGAGCACTCCCACTTACAGGAAAAATTCCTCCGGGAGTATGTGAAACAGTTCGGATTTACCGCCGATACCGTCCCTGTATTTGTCCGTGGGGTGCTGTCCATGCAGAACATGAAGTATTCCAAGGACTATACCGCGTGGATGGCAAATGCAGAAAGCCTGGGCGCTCTGCTGGAGGCAAAAATCCACCTGTCCGAGATCGTTCCAAGCGGTTTTTCCTCCGACGAGGATGATGACGAGGACGAGGAACCCGCTGAGGAAACAGAAGCCAGCCCGGAGGAAGTGCTGCAATACGCATGGGAAACGGTCTGCTATGTGATCTGGGGCAAAGCCAGCGCCAAGGGTGGTCAGAAAGTGGTGGAAGCAGCTTCGGAGGAAATGAAGGAACTTTACCGACAGATTTTTATTCCGATAACGGAGAACCTGGAAGGAAGTGGTGGCCTGCTATGAGTTTGCCGAAACGCGACGGCGTACAAGGTCGTTATTATTTGATCCAGAAACCAGATACGAACCCCGAAGTGCTGGAACACGCCGATCAGTGCATCCAGGATGTGTTGGATGGAACTGCAAAAGAAAACCATTCCGGCTATCCGGTGGTCGTTCGGAACCAAAGCGGAACGCCCTTTCTTCCCAGCCAGCTCCTGGAGCGGTATCTGTCCAAACTGCCTTTGAAGGGATTCCCCTATGAGGAAGCTGTTACATTCTGCGATGCCCTGCGGCGGCTGGTGGGCTGGAGGGAGATTGGCCACACCTTGGGAAAATACATCAAACACCAGGTGCAGGAGAGGTTTTTTGAGATTGGAGAGAATGAGGACTACTTTTCGCCTTTCCCGCTCTGTACCGCATGGCCGGAGCTGCGGCCGGAGGATGTGGACGAGAATCTGCTGCGCTTTACTTGCTATGTGGCGGTCTGTTATACGGTGTATGGGGCCAGCGATAATACGATTATAACCGAACACTACCTTGATCTGGTTTCCCAGCTTCGCCCGGATATGGTGAAGCAGCTGAAAACAGCTGGCAGCGGCAAATTGCCAAAGGACATCCAGCGGCGTAAGACGGAGCATTTCACCGCATCGGCCAATGATGTGTTTGCTACCATCCGCATCACCGCCAGGGACTCCACGGAGGAGTGCTATGCTGAAATTCTGGATTACCTGTGTGCGGTGTTGGAGCAGGAGGGATTTCCCCGCAGTTACTCGGTGGAGTTCCGTGGGAAGGAAAAACTCTATCTGCCCATTCCCGGTCTGCCCAAAAAGGGCGTCAATCAGCTCTTTGCCTGTGCTGTGCAACACCCCAATCTGCATCCGGCTATGGCGCGATACGCTCGTCTGGCTATGCGGGAATTTGAGTGGTACCAAAACCTCTCAGATGAAGCCTGTGCGATGCCCGGCACCTTCGCCGTGTTTGCCCTGGGGCTGGAGGGAGAACCGTGGGCACCGCTGGTGACGGAGTATCTGGATCTCTGCGATGACGAGCACTCCTCCCTGCAAGGGAAATTCCTTCATGCCTTGATCCGAAAGTTTGGGTTCCAACCATGGACGCTGGGGGTATTGGTGCGGGGCGCATTATCTATGCAGTGGCTGGAGCCTGCCAGAGAATTCCGCAGCCTGATAGCCAATGGGGAAAGCCTGGATGCACTGCTGGCAGTCAAGCGACGCTTTTCCGCTTATCTCCTGCCGGAAGAAAACGAAGACCCGAAATTCCGGGCCATCGCTTGGCAGAGCCTCCTCTGGGCCATCTGGGGGCAAGCCTCTGAAAACGGCGGCAGCAAGGTCATTAAGACGGCTCCGAAGGAACTGAGAGAAAGGTATCAGGAAATTTTTCAATAGACTATAAGGAGGACTCGGATGAGTGAAGTAAGCTATTCAAATGTACCTCCCATGATGGCTGCCATCAAAAGTGGTGACATAGAGGCGATTCGTTCCCTGCTTCACGCAGGGCATTCTCCCAATGAGCCACAATGCTATCAGGTAATGATTGGAGATTGGCCGCGGGATGACGAAGCCTCTCCGCTGGAATTGGCTGTACTGGAAAATCGGATGGACATGGTACAGCTCCTGATCGAATGCGGAGCAGATTTGACCCATAACCCGGAAGAATTGCTTTGTGGTTCCCTGCGCAGTCAAGACCTGACCCTGTTTTCCTTTTTGGTAGATGTGGGAGTCAGAATCCCCGCAACGCAAAGGGATATATGCAGGCTGTTTCTCCACTTGGTGGATCGGGATGAGCCTAATGTACTCCCCATTTTGAAAAGGATGGGCATGGATTTGAAACAATACGGCGGTGAAGCCCTGCGCAGTATGGCGAGCCATGGAAATCAGCTGCTGGTGGAGTATCTGATTCAAAACGGGGCGGACATCAACTATCACAAGCCAGATATGGTGTTTCCCTACGCTTCGACTCCTGTCACTGAAGCTGCACGGCACAACGATTTTTCTATGGTGCGCTGGCTTGTGGAACAGGGTGCAGACATCACCATCCCGGATAAATACGGTGACCGGCCCTACACCGTGGCAGTACAGAACAAAAATCAGGAAATGGCCGCCTACTTAAAAGCTCTGGAGCCGGAGGAATGGCATAACGAACAGGAAAAGGCGCGTCAACTCATGCCTTACAAGCTGCCTGCCAAGCTGGTGGAATACTTAAAGACCGGCCCCTTGCGTCTGGAATTTCCAGAGCGGGAACTGGTGAAATGGGCGGAACTGTACCCCTACATGGATTTACAGGAGATGACCTGGAAACGGAAAAAGTTGCTCTCCCTTATGGCGAAAATGGACAATTACAGCGACTATTTGCTGCTGTGGAGTCCCAGAGATAAGAAACTCTGGTATCTGGACATTGAGCATAAGGAGTTTCATCCGTTAGCCAAATGGGAGGAATTTATTGCTGATCCCGGAAAATATCTTAATGGAATGATTGAGGGCGAGTTTGAGGAATAAGGAGAGAACACAAATGACAAAAGATCAACTCTTATCTTTATGGAATGCGGATAACTGGGAGGTAATGAGTTGCGGGGTCTACTTTACGGCTCACCGGGCAGATAAGGAACTGCATATCAACTGCAATGATTATACCGAGGCAGAGATTCTGGCAATGCCCTTCTGGGAGCGATTAGCCCAGGATGAGCTGGACCGGCAGGCCCACGAGATCTTACAGAAAGAATTCCCTGATGATGAGGACATCCCCGATCTGCCCCTGACCGACATCACGATAGACAAGTCCGGCTGCTACGGGACATTTTCCCTCTGCTACGATACTGGGGACTCTCCGGCTGGGGAACTCTATCTCAATGTGTCCTTTGACGAGCAGTTCGTGCCAAGTCCGAAGGTTGGCTACGACACCTTTTAATACAGGGAGGCTCCCCTATGGCATTAAAAATGAACTTTCGTGAAGTCACCCCGGAAGATACCGAAATTCTTCGTATGATAGCGTTGAGAAACGGGAAAGCAGAAGATTACCTCTGCTGCGATGTTACCAATGAGGATGGTGTAACGCAGACTACCTGGTATAGTAAGGCGGATGTGGCCCTCTGGGGGGAGGATTATATCCGGGCGCACACCACAATGAAGTACAGCGATTATAGCGGATGGATCATCATTCTGGATATGGAGCCGTGGAACGATACACAGGCATCACCACGAAAAAAGAAGAAACGGGATTCCTTTCCCCAAATCCCTACCTGGCTGGAGGGCCATGTCAAAGAACGAAAACAAAAGCGCCTGCCCACCGTGACCCTCTGCTCCTCTGCCGGAAATGAACTGCTGGAAGTGTGGTATTACGGAGAATTGCTCACAGTGAAGGGAGAGTCCCAATCCTATATCATAGATAGAGGCGAGACCCCCGGACTGGTGGCAGCCCGCGACCCAGAGAGCGGCGAGGAGTTCGTCATCTTCGACGGTGGGCAGCATGGTTATGATAATATGTTCTGCGATGAACACAATCCAGCCCAGCTGGCGCATCGCCCCCTCCAGCGGTATGAGATCCCTGCCTCCAAGTTGGTGCTGGAACTGGGCTACAATATCGACTATGAGGATGAAAAAGAGAGCTTCGAGGTAGACGAGGCTGATACCGTGGAACTGGTTAACGGTGAGCGGATGCCCTGGGAGCAGGTCAAACGGGACGGCATTGACTACATTGCACTTTACTATGTGAATGATAAAGGAAAACAGTTGCAGATTCTGGATGCGGAACTGGCATGAGTACAATAGGACTGTTTTGGTAAGAATTTGATGATTACTGGTGTTGATGATGTAAGCCGAGAAAAGAAGTAAGGTGTGTGATCAATGATTACTGGAAAGTATTTGGAGAATCCAGCATTATATAGTCCCGATGAACTCGAACGATTGGACAACCATATCGAAAAATATTTTGGAAAAGCCACAACAGTGGTTCATGAGTTTTTCAGCGAAGATATTCATGTTGATGTCTCCATCATTCCGCCCCATGAGGAACATAACTATTATACTTTGGTAACCACAGGCATGGGTGCGTTTTCGATGAAGATCCCAAGTGAATACCAAGAGGATGGCCTTCCCTCTCGGATAGAACTGATGATGTGCCTTCCGCCTGAGTGGAACCCTGAAAGTAAGGAAAGCCAAGAAAATTGGCCAGTAGAGTTGCTTCGCTATTTAGCGAGGTTTCCAATCATAGAAAGCACTTGGCTGGGCTATGGGCATTCTATTCAAAACGGAACACCATACGCAGACAATACATTGCTGGCAGGGTGTGTTCTTTTAGGCGTACAGGATGCGCCGGAGGGTGCTGCCGTCTGTAAGCTCTCAGATGGAAGTTGGGTCGGTTTTTATCAGGTGATTCCTCTGACAGAGAATGAACTGGAATACAAGATTCAGCATAGTACAGATGAAATGCTGGAATACATGGAAGATGTAGACCATGTTGTATATTTCCAAAGACCGGATACTAATTTTGAATCACATTAGCAGAATAAGGAGAGAAGCAAAATGGAACAGGCATACTGCACCGCAGTTTTCTGGCGCGGCGGAGAAAAGATTGATCTGAATGGACTAAAACCAGATGCGGTACGGTGTCTGTCTGTGACGGGAGAGCGGAAGGTGAATCTGTCCTTCCTGCGAGATTATCCCAATCTGGAGGAACTGACCCTAATGGAAAAATGTGAGGGTGTAGAAGTTCTCTCCGAGCTAAAGCAGCTTCATACACTGTCCCTATGGCTGTCGGCCCCTGTTTCCTGGGACAATGTTTCTCTCCCCGGCCTGCGTGTTCTCCACCTGCGTGGGGAAAAGAATGGCGACATCACCCCGCTTCTCTCCAGCATTACCAATCTCCATTTGGAGGAAATGCGGAAAACGGAAGATCTCACCCCTTTCCTGACTCCGGCGACCCGGCTTCAGAAACTCTATCTCCAGTCACTACCAGCTGTGCAGAAACTACCGGCTCTGGATGGGCTTCCTTCCCTTTATGCCCTGAAACTCTATGAACTGCATAAACTCAGCGATTTGTCCGCCCTCTCTCACAGCCATTTGCGCTACTTTGCCGCCTCTCTGATCGGGGATAAACTCTCCGCCCAGGCGCTGGCAGATGCTGTGCTGGCAATTCCCGGTCTGGAGGCAGCCGCGCTCCAGCTGGTAGACCGCTCCGGGCGGCGCTATGGCAGTATCCAAAAAGCCTTTGCCGCCGCTGGGAAATCCGGATTGCTGCGGGAGGAAATTAGTGCTTTGACCACATGGCTGTCGCTGTAACCTGGGGATTGGGGCAAGAATGATATGGAACAGTTTTTTGAACATTCCGATTTGGGATTGGGAGCACTGACCTTTCAGAAAGGACCAGGGACCATCCACTGCTGGACTGGAAGAATCGCAGACACAGAGATCCTGTTTTCCATTATTTTGAACACATCTGAACTTCAGTCGGCAAACCTGGATTTTATCCGTTCTGTGCTTCAAAACTGGCGGGAGTATCTTTCAAAAGCGGAGCATGAGATTCAGGCGCAGATTGGTAAAAGCCCTGAGAAGTTTGGATTGCAGCGCGCTCCATTCCCTGAAACGGAGATTCCCGCCGAGCAGCCGCAATTTCTGTTTTATGATGAGACAGAATGGGGCCTGCACTTTGAGATTTGTACCCTTCCTGTGGGGGAGCCATTTGGACTTATGGTTGAGTTTTCAGGGGATACGCCAACGGATGTATATGGCTTGTCGGAAGCGGATGAAATAGAAGAATAAACGGAATAAGGGGGGCAGTTGGTGTTGAACTTTGCAGAACAAATCGCAGACGCATTGGACATTTTGAAATTTGACGGAGCCGTACAGGACACTCTGGCGGAACTTCGAGGGAAATGGGGCGCACAGGTCCCGGCGCTGCTGGATGAACGCTTTGATGCCGTTGGCGTTCAATATATGAAACTATCCCATGAAAAAGGGGCGGCGGCGTTGGGGCAGGAGCTGTCTGCCTTCGGCTGGGCACTGTATAACCTGGACGATGAGGACGAGTATCTGTTTGCCTTGATCCCAGAGGAAGAACGCAGCGAATGGGAACGCTACTGCAAAAAGCAGGGGCAATATTGTCACCTGATGAAACAGCAAGGACGAAAATGGGGCGACCATGCCAAGGAGCAGGACCCTGGAAAGCTAATGCCCTGCGAGGAATACATACTTCAGGATGAGTACGATTATTTCTTCAACTCCCTGGCGGGTGATTTTGCGGCGGGCGAATGGAAAAACCAGGATGCAGAAGAATGGAAAAACGGCTGTGTGGCCGATCTGCGCCAGCGTCCGCCCCAGGTGACCCGCGCCCACAGCTTGCCGCACCTTGGGTGCCTCACTTATTCCGCAGAAAATGGACTCTATGCCGCGTCCAGGGCCGCTGGCAGCGGGACTATTGGCCGAGCATTATTGAGCAAGAATCCAGCCACGCTTAACTGGGCCGAACCGTCCCCCATTGGATATGACGGTCCACCCCAGACCCTGTGCTGGGCTGACCATTCCCTCTGGGTGGGTGATCCCACCAACGCTACACGGATTGAACTGACAGACCGGGGCACCTGTCAGGATGTGAAAAACTGGACTCTGCCGGAAGATGGATGGAGCACCAAATACCATTGCGGCATTACGACAGACGGTCTGGGCCGGGTCTACTTTTCCAACGAGTGGTACAAGGGGCAGATTTACCGCTGGGAAAACGGCAAGGTAACAAAACACACCTTCTCACTGGATGGATGCGACCATCTCTCCGAGGCCGTTCCCGTTCCCGGCACAGGCCGCATTACCATGATCCACGCAGTCAGTGGCAAGGGGCGGATGGAAGAATGCCTGCTGGAACTGGATATGGACACCGGGCGGTGCCGAATTGCCCCCCTGCCTGGAATGGGCGAGGGGCTGAAACTTCGCTGGTTTACCGGGGACTGGCTGCTGGTGCAGGGAAACGGCGAGATCCTCTCCGATGACTTTGCCCAGCTCATCAATAGGAACACCCGTGAAGTGCTGCGTATCCGTCCGGGAATGTTCGGCGGGGAGAACATGCAGCACATTGGAATACTCACCGATGGCACGGTGGTCATCGTCACCCGGCGGGATAGGGTTGGGCCGGTATTTCGTTATCCCATCGACTTCTGGGGCTTCCTGCGGACGGCAAACAAGCCCAAAAAGCTGGAATGGCGAGAGTACAAAGAAGTGTACCCGAATTTGCCCATCTTCCTACCGCCCAAGGCCACAGAGCAAAAAATCATTCTCAAAAAAGACAGCCTGACCATCCTGGGGGCGGTATTTACGCCGCCGTTTACCCTGTCGCAGCTGGCGGAAAAATTGGGGCCTGCCCGCATTGTCCTGCAAAATGGAACACGGAAAAGCCCCATTACAGGCCGAGAGAGTCCCTATACCCAGGCACTTGCTTTGTGGGACGAGCTTGGACTCCAGGGCTGGTTAGATGAAGATGAGCAGACCATCAAAACCCTTGGTGTCCGGGTAGCGGCACAGGGAGAGTATGCGGTTCGGCAGACATTTGACGGAACGGTTTGGATCGGGTCCAAGGACTACCGGGAGGCCAGTTGGAAGGATTTCGCCGGATTTGCCCATACCCTCAAATTAGGCGGCTTTACCGTTTATACCCGCTTGCCGGGTCCTGTTTCAGAGGAGCAGTCAGCGCAGAAAGCAAAGCTGGAGGCCCTCTCCGCCATGGTGCAGATCAGCTGGAAAGAGCCAGAGCAAAAGGCAGCGAAAGCGCAGAAATACAAGTTATCCAAGCCGACTGAACCAGTGCTCACCTTTACCAGCTTCAACTTCAAGCTGGCGGTCATGGAAGTCCTGATGTACGAGAAAGGCTTACTGGCTCCTAAACTGGATGCCCATGAGTTTGCCAGAGAGTATAGCCGACGCAAGATCGACATTGACGCGGAAGGGTATGAACCCATCCCAGAGATTCGGAAGTGGCTGGAGAAATACCCTGTCCCGGAGCGGTTGGCCCCGGAGGTCACAGAAATCGAGATGGATGGCGGCAGCGAGATTTATACCCAGCTCTGTCCGTTCTGGGATGGCGAGGATGGAGCCTTTGATCTTAATACCATTACGGAGGCGGAACTGCGCCAGTTCCCCAATCTCAAACATATTACCCTCATGTCCTCCAAGCCGGAACAGGTGCTGCCCGTTCTGGAACGGTGCGGTATCAAGGTAGACTTGCTGTGAGGTGAAAGCATGAAAGCGAAACTAAAAGTGATAAAGAACTGGGAGTTCGAGGAATTTGAACTGACGGGAACTTCCTTCAAATACAGCCCGACTGGATGCAAAGGTATGGTAGCCCGCAGCGAGGATGAAATTGTGTTTTGGACCTATCATCTCGTGCAAAAGTGCAGCGGCGTTTTGTGGGTCAAAGGCGAAGTTTCCAGGTGGATTCCCAGCCCGGAGCCGAAAGAGCAGCAAGATGTTTGGGAAGATCCTGTCTTGCTCTCATGCGACAGAGGAATACTGTTGGTTTGCCCGGCCAGTAAATCCCTTTGGTGGATGCCGCAGATGGATGGAGAGTGGATTCCGATCCCCATGGATAACTGGTGTGCCCAGGGTATTCCCAAGCCGGTGGCAGTCACCGGAAGCCAGGGCGTTTTCCCTATTGTGTGCCGAGTGGACAACTCCGCTGATGCGACCAACAGTTTTACCAGCCTGACGGTAGACTTTGAAACCATGACTGCACACTGGGCAGAAAGCGGCTCTTGCGTATACAGCAAAGCAGGAACCCGACAGACCCATTTGGCGGCGGTAGAGCGAGCTGGCGGCAATTTTGCCCAGGCAGACTTTCACTACAACTATCCTATGATTGGCTCCATACTGGAACAGAACGGACAGTTTTATGCCTTTTTGGAAAGCAGCACCATCAATCCGGCGGGTCTTTCTCTCATGGGCTACTATTGGTATCTGGAACTGGAGGAAAACGGACTATTCAAAAAGAAACTGTGGGGCAAAGATAATTTAAGCCGCCTGCCCGGAAAACACGGGATGCGCGGAAAATTCTCCGGTGACAGGACTTGCCTGATCCTATCTCCCATTTTTAAGAATGATGACTGGAAGGGTAAACAAAAGGTGCTGCGCCTTTCGGATTTGGTGCTGATCGACCTTGCCATGCCCCGTGGATACGCTTCCTTCCATGTGCTGGATGTATGGGGAAATCGGGCATTTCTCAGCGATGAGAAAGACAAGCTGGTTCTTTGTGAAATGACCTTGGAGTAGTTATGAGGGCTGAGTATGCTTTTCAAGAAAAAGATTGTATTTACGGAAGGAATGAATGAAACCCTTTGTTCTTTCGATGAAATACCCTGGTTTTCCTGTTGTGGAGTTCCGTATGATAAACCATCGTATTACCCATATCTTCAGGAAAAGGACCCAAAACGAGCAGAAAAACTACTGCTGCATACAAAGAACTACTCAGGAACCGTCTGCCTTACGAATTTGTTCAAAGAAGGCATTTGTCGTGCAGATACCTTTATTCTGCAAACGGCTGGGTGGAAGTTTTACCAGAATGAATTCATGCCATGTGTGGAGGCCAGTTGGCGCACTTATGAAAAAAGAGCATTGAAGGCAAATGGCCTCGATCTAAACTCGGTGGAAAAAAGATTCCTTCGTGATTATGGCTTTCCTGACAGTATAGATCTTCAGTTGTGCCGAATGGTGCAATATTTGCTGGTTGAACAATACTTCCTTGAAAGGTTTCCTCAGTTCCCTCTATTTTTCAGCCGGATCATTGATATTTACAAGGATGGTCATATCGTGCTTGGCTGGAGTGGAAGATTTGCATCGCATGAAACGAATCTGGAAAATGAAAACGGAGTTCCAATCTTACCAACAGACGGAAGTTTGATTATATGGTAGGAAAACAAGAACTTAATTGCTGTGAGACGAGGGAAAATGATATGGCATTACAGGAAAAGAAAATAATGCCTCCCCCTTGGCTGGCCCACCGGGAGATCGAGAGATACTCTATTGGCTGGCGCATGGGCTATGGGGAGGATTACATATACCGATTTGGCGATTGGCTGGACACCCTCTCCCCGGATGAGCAGACAGAATACCGCACCCTCTTTCCCGAGCCGGTAACCTGGAAGGGCTGGTGGGATGACGAAGATAGCAGCGAAGTGCTGGAACATGGGGACTTCTGGGTGAATGCGTGGCAGCCGGAAGGAAGCCCTAAGTACACTCGCCAGTGGCTCCAGCAGGAATTTCCCATGGGGAGAAAGCGGGAACTGTGTCTGTTCTGGGGCCATCAGCCTGCCGAGGACGGCCAGCTGACAAAAAGCTGTCTCAGCCAGTGGTGGATGGAGGATTTCTGGTCCGTTGCCAATACCTATCTTTGTATGGAGCAGTATATGATGGCAGGCAAGGCGGAACTGTTCAGCGATCAGGAGATTCGGGAGCAAATTTTGAAATGCAGCGACCCGAAACAGATCAAGGCCCTGGGCCGCAAGGTGCGGAGGTTTGACCAGAAGGTATGGGACAAGTTCAAATACGCCATTGTATTGAATGGCAACTGGTGCAAATTCAGCCAGAACCGCAACCTGCGGGAATTTCTCCTCTCCACCGGAGATAGTGTGCTGGCGGAGGCCAGTCCCTACGATAACATCTGGGGCATTCGGCTTTCAGCCAACTCCCTGGAGGCGCAGGACCCGATGAAGTGGCGGGGGCAAAACCTGCTGGGTTTTGCTCTAATGGAGGTACGGGACGAACTGCGCCGGGTCACGCAGAATGAAATGTTGTGCGACTGGAACGCAGTCTGAGGTAAAATGATGGAATTATTTGCAAAAAGAATGACTTGGGAGCTGGACAATGAGGAAGGGCTGTCCTGCTTGTTCTTTGAACTGGAGGATGGTTACTTTACACTCTCCCGCAAGACCGGCGCGGAAGCACTCCGCTTGGAAATGAATGATCCAGCCAATGGTCAGTTGATTGACCCGGACTGTTTTGAATATGCCCTTGATAATACCAGGTTTCGTCTAAATATCGTGCGGAACAACCGAAAGGTTCTGCGGTATCTGGAAGAACACCACATCAACACGGAGTTGTATGGAGAAATCGTCCTTCACTACACTCCTCTCAGCAAGCCACAGCTTGAATCATTATCTGCCGTAACTCTCAGGCTGTTTTTCGGTGAACTACTTTTTTAGGCGGAAACAGAAGTGTCGTTGGCAGAAATCACGCGAGGGGATAACTATGGTTAAAATTCATCGTATTTGGTTCAATACGGAGAGAATGGACAGAGAGGATCACTACAAAATCACATTATTCAGTCGCCCTCGTGTATCTATTCATGTGGACGAGTACATTTGGAGTTTCATCGAAGAAAACATTGTGAAGCCACACAAGCTTATGCGTAGTGAGAAGCATGGGTATCTGTTGGACATTTCGTTTGACCAGTTTGACCCGGCAAAACACCGATATTTTCCGCTTTCCTCATACAACGGCTTGCTTCGGGAAGGGGTCGAGATGGACAGCGCCAACAGAAGCTATTTCCGCGAGGACTTTGCAGGCGGCAAAGATCGGACTACCTGGTTCTCTCCCAATAAAATATGGACAAACTGCGGCGACAAGGTTCTGAATGTGGACATCAAAGCTGCCAATGTGAGCGAGAATATTACCCCCAGAGAATACGCAGATTTGCTTTTCGATGGAATTGGAGCGGCCTTGGTGTTCAATTTCAAAAGGCTCAAGCGCGAGGAGTTTGATGGGCTGAAGCCCAAGATTGATTGGAGCATTGTAGAAAGCTTCCCCTTTCCCGCACCCTTTGAGGAACAGCGGTACATTGGGGATGAAGGCGAAATTCATGTGTATTCTTGGGATGGCCGAAAGGAAACGACCCTTGTTGGTCCCTATTCCGTGCGGAAGTTGTACCTGGAGCATTTCGGAGAATCGTGAGGAGGAATTTTGCCGTGCAAGTCTGGTCAAAGATGGATTTTGGCACTGGAGAGATTATCTTTTTGGATATCACGCAAAAAGAAGATATGCTGCAAGTAGAATATCCGAACTGCTTTCTGCTGGATATGGGCTGGTATCAGGACAGATACATCATTTCTATCATTCAAAATTTTGATTGGACGCATCCAGTCCAGCAGTATGAAACAGCAGAAAGGAATCAGCTTCCCAAGCTGTTGACGGAGGCGGTTCGCCTTGTGGAAAAGGAATCACAGTCTGCCGGAGCAAATTGAAAGAGGTCTTGTTATGAACGAGAATTTATTTCGACCACAATTTGATACATTGAAACTGTCCGATAAGCTCTGGCTGATGCAGACGCTGGCGACTCGTTATCATTTGACATTCAAGGAACTATACGCCTTTTCCCGCTGGGGACAAAGCTGCACCACCGGCCTATTTGAAAAAGGTGGCCGGGAGTTTGTCTTTGTCCCGGGCGATACCGTGATTCTTGGCTGGGAGAGCTTTGTCCAAGGAATGGACAAGGCCAACCAAGAGGAACTGGCGGATATTTTTGCGGAAATCGAATATGAGGGCTCTGCGGAGGAATTTCTCAGGCAGGGCATGACCCCAGTACGCCAGGTGACCATCGCCCCCATGTTCGTGGGCAGAAAACTGGAGGAAATTGGCTGGGAAAGCGTACCCATGAACGATCCACGCATCACCGCCCACCCCGACTGGCTGGAGAACTTGCAGAAGTGGGCGGGCCAGAACAGCCAGAGCTTTGAAATACACGAAACTGTCCGCTTTGAACGCAATGGTGATAGCTGGCGAGCGTGGCTGTGCCATCCAATGACCTACCCGGAATTTCAGCGGTCCCTGTTGTGGGAGCTGGCAGCCAGCCTTCCCACGCCGGATGAGTGGGCCTATCTGTGCGGGGGCGGATGCCGCACCCTGTTTCCCTGGGGGGATGGACTGGACCACAAGATGAAACTGCACCACTTTGAAAACGGGGAAGATCAGGGTAAGCCATACGACATGGAGCAGCCCAACTTCTTTGGCCTGTCTATCGCCTACGACCCCTATAAGCGGGAGTTGGTAGACGGGAAAACATTGACCACCTGCGGCGGCGACGGCGGCTGCAATGTCTGCGGTGGCATGGGTCCTTTGCTTGGATATTTACCCTGTTCCCCTCACTGTAAACCGGAGGTTCGGGAGGATAATGAGATTCACAATGACTATGACTTTTTCCGTCCTGTTATCCGGGTGCAGACATCCGGGTGGAGAATAGTATCACCCGAAAATGAGAGGTGATATTGATGAAAAGCCGATTGGAGCAATTATTGGACGAGCTATTAAGACAAATTGATATACCTGCGATGGAGCAAGCCATGTCCAAGCAGTATAAGAGCCAGATCCGCAGACGCTGGGAACTTCCGGCAGACTATTGGATGCTGTTGGAGCGCTGCTGTGGACTGCGAACCGTGTGGAGCAATGATACCTATGAGGCCCTGGAACTGTGGGGACTGGATACCCTTGTGAAGGGCCAGGAGGGATACGCCTATAATCCTGTGGAACAAAAGGTAATTAAAGATTGGGACGAGCATCTTGTGGTGATTGCGTCTGATGCTGGTGATCCATACTGCCTGGACCTGCGACGGAACGATACATCCGTGTTCTGGGCAGAACATGGCGCCGGAACTTGGGACTTTCAGCCTGCCTTTGATTGTTTGGAAGATTTTCTCGAAAGCGTTTTGGATGTACCCAAAACGCAGGAATATGAAACAGCATATCCCTATCACTACATCCGCCTGATTGTAACCGGGATTTCCGACACCAAAAAGGCTCTGGTGTTTCTAAAACAGCATTTTGGCGACAGCAGCTTTCAGCAGACAAAAGACAGGCTGAAAGAACTGCCGCTCTTGATCTATTCCGGTCTTGATACCGGAACCGCCCCGCTGGAAAACTCTCTTGACCGCTGGGGATTGATGTACGAAAAGCAGCAGATTTCGTTGGAAAAGTTTCTGGAAGATCAAGCATATATCCGCAATCTGTAAGGTCGAAGCTGCGTTGTGCAGGTGCGATTCATCGGCATTGGAGCCCGCTAAAGACAATCCAAATGAGCAAAGTACACAATGATGTGATTTTTGGAGGAAGTCATGATCAAAGCAATTATGAAAATCCATACCACTTCTTCTTCGGTTACATTTGTATGTGGCGATGTTGCTATTATTGGAAACGGTGAGTTTCGGGCTTCATCAGGAAAAGTGGATGGCTTTATCCTGTATGCCGACACTTTACAGTATGAAAACGGGGCGAAGCTCTCACGGGATGAACAGGAAAATTTGAAGTGCCTGTATCAGCACTTTGTATTGAACCGTGAAGATTTCATAGACTGGGATATTTGAAAAGAGATTTCCCCATGAAATGTTAGCAGATTGAGCACAGGAGTAAGGAGGAAAGCTATGGAATGGCCAAAACGGGCGCGGACAGCGGATTGGGAAAATGGTGTCCTGGCCTTAGATAGAGAGAAACAATTTGAAGTCCCGAAGCTGACCGCAGAGATCATGGAGCGGTTGGCCGGTTACACCCTGGTGGGCTTCCATGTGAAAGGGTATCCGGTGACGGATGAACTGCTTGCCCCCTTTGCCGGGCATAAAAGTATGGTCAACTTCGGCGTGGAGAACGGCGCCCTCACCGACGCCTGTTTCCCCTTTTTTTCCGCCATGCCCAAGCTGCGCTATCTGCTGCTGACCGGGAATGCCGGGATCGACGGAAGCGGCTTGTCCGCCCTGCAAAGCTGTAAGCTGGATCTACTGGCCCTTGACCACACCAGGCTGGAGGATGCCGGTCTGCTTCGAGCAGCCTCCATCCCCAAACTCTCCCACATCTGGATCGACCACACTGCTGTTACTTATGATGGACTACTGGCTGTCGCCGGCAACAACTACATCCATCCGGTGGCCCATGTGCAATTTACCAAGGAGCAGATGGAACACTTCTCCCAGCTCCAGCGGGAAAAGGCCAAAAAGCCCGTCCAGCTGGATGAGCAGGCAGCGTCGGAATGCCGCAATGTGTTGTCCGCTTTCTTTGCCGAAATGACAGAATGGGAGCAGTACATGGAGCAGGTTGGGTTTGAAGATGCCGAGGCTGTGCCCCGCCTGCTGGCGATCTGGGAGAAGTATGTGAGCGAAAAGCCCCGTCTGGGCTACCGGCCTCTGGCCCTCTCATACAGCGCCCAGGGCACCTACAACGGGGAAGAATTCCTTGACGCGGAACAGATCACTAAGAACAAGCTCTACATCTACACCAGAGAGAAAAATACCAGCTTTGACCGCCGCTTTCTCATGAAGCGCGTGGGCGAGGGTTGGATGATTGACGCGGTGCAGGAGCGGCTGGACGGCTGGCAACGGACAGGATTGTAAGGGAGGCATAATGGATGATATATAGGTTTACGGAAGTATTAAACGATCTTGTTAATTATTTTCTCCTTGGTGACATTTTGTTGCTGGAGGACTGGAAGCAGGCAAATCATCTTTCAGATGATTTAGCGATGGAGTTTACCACAAACGAAAGCGGCGACAGGATATTTGCCGAAGGAATTGTAATCCCAATGACCGGTATTGAAAACTATCCCTATACCATATTGTTCAATCTCTCTGGTGATAGACCGGAGCTGTGCAAAGAAAGAAACCGATTGCAGCTTAGAAAAAGTGGCTATTCCCTCAAAGTAGATCATAATATGCTGATGCTTTTTACATGGCCAATATTGGAACAGTTTACGCCTGAAAAGGTGAAAGATCTGATTTCTTACTATAGAGTGCATAAGAAGCCGATGATTGAGCTTGCAAATGGCTGGTATCATATCGAGATTTTGGGTGGAGAAACCTTGCAGGACGGGGACTATGAACCTACATTTGAGTTTGTGATACAACCAGCCACAAATGAAGAAGCCACCATAAATGCAGATATGAATTTTAGCTTTGAAATTACAAGCTCTGCTTATTAGTGAAACCTATCCCTACCGAAGATGGAAAAGGAGATCATGATATGGATTTATTGAAACAATGCCAGCAATGGTTTGAACAGGATGAAGCGCAGAAGGTAATCGACACCCTGGAAGCGATTCCTGCCGAGGAGCGCACCCCGGAACTGGACAGCGAATTGGCCAAGGCATATATTGCCGTTGCACATATAGGAGAACGGGAGCCTTTTGAAAAGGCGCTGGAACTTCTGGCTCCCCATGAGGAGTATTTTGCCGAAGATCACTGCTGGAATTATCGAATCGCTTTGGCCTATTACTGTCTGGATGAGGAAGGCCCCGCCCTGCGTTACTTTGAAAAGGCCCTGAAAGCCCGCCCCGGAGACAAAGATACTCAGGAGTACATAAACGATTGCCGCCGTCGTTTGTCCCTGCCCCGCTTTGAAAAGAACTTCCGTGAAAGGACGCAGGAAGCATGGGCAGCCTTTTCTCAGATTGAGGCAGAACTGCGTCAAATCATAGATACGGACGAAACACACCAGCGCGGCGAAGAACTGGTTGAAAAATGCGGGAATGCACTCAAGACGGCCCTGCGTGATACTTCCTTCGAGCTGGGCTTCAATGGCGAAAAGCATGAATTGATCCTCAGTCCAGAGGGGCTTCGCTCCCGCCTGTTCCCGTTGGTGTACTTCCAGAAGCAGGCCCCAGAATCGGTGCTTGAGCATTGGAATATCTGGGTAGGCCGCCAGCCCTGTGAGGGGTTCGAGCTGCGAGCTGGAGAGATTGAAGTTCGGGCTGAGGATGTGCAGATGTGGGCAGAGGAAACAGAGGATCATCAGGTAAGTCTGGTCCTTTACTGTGAAAAGCTGACCCCGATCTTGAAAGAGGACACAGACAAGGTCTGGTGGGCACTCTCTATGCTGGTGGATCAAACCATCGGAGAAGTTTCCGCTATCGCCTTTGTTGCTGGGTTTGATGTTTATGCTCAACCGAAAGACGAACCGGCCAAGCTGCTTTCCGAACTGCCGGAGTTGCTGCAAAGCATGGGGCTTTCTCTCTGGCGGGATGGCAGCGACTACTTGGAAAACAGTTATCTTGCCTATGAACTGGAACCGGTGGAGGACCCGGAGGCTGACTGGCGGCTGGATGTTTATACTGGAAGCTGCCGCCTGCCGGTGCTCATCAACGACTACCTGACTGCCCGCAGTGATATGGTGGATGAGTACCACAAGGATGGCATTGCCGCTGGATTCCTCCTGTACCCGCTGTCCGGTTTTACCGGTGAGGAACGAGTGAAAGCTATTCTGGATTTCCGGGATAACCTGCGGGATGCCATCCTACGGGATGCAGGAGAGGAAGCCGTGACCTTCCTGGGTGGGGCCACTGGTCTGTATTGTGGGTATCTGGATTTTATCGCCTGGGATCTGCCCGCTGTACTAACAGCGGCACAGGCATTCTTTGAGGGAAGCGACCTGCCCTATGCTCACTTCCACGCATTTCGGCGGGATGTGGGCGGTGTGCCGCTACTGGACGAGAAAGAACCGGAGCCTGATATTCATGAGGAAACTGGCTCCCTGCTCTCGACAGAGGATATTGAAATACTGGAGTCCTTTGACGAAGGAACTGCCGCTTACTTTGGGAAAATGCTCGACTGGCTGGAGAATTTTATCAAAAGCGGCGTAGAAGAAGGACGATTCAGCGAAAAACAGGCTCACCAGGATTTACAGATTGCCCTCTGGTATGCCTTTGCCTGCCTTAACCTGGACGATTACATCCACTACTACCGCGCTGCGGAATGGATGAAGGATTCGGAGAAAAACGCCACGGGCTGCGCTACCTGGTACTACCGGTATTCTGTGGCGTTGATGTATTGCGGCAGGCTGGAAGAAGCACTGGAATATGCGGAGCGGGGCGCTCTGGAGGAGCCGGACTACCCCTGGATCTGGCTCCATCTGGGCAAGCTACGGGCGCATTTTGGCGATAAATCCGGTGCGCTGGATGCCGTCAAGCAAGGATTAAAACTGGAACCGGGAGATTATGAGTTCCTGACCTTAAAAAAAGAGATCAAAGCCGGAGCCACCCTGGAACAGATGGAATATCATTGGATCAATCCCGATGCTGACCAAACGCTCCAGCGGGGACTGGACGAGAATGCGGATGATAAACAATGCGCCATAGCCTGCATTCGGGTGGACGAAGCGGGACTTGCCGAATTTTATGAACTGTTCCACCCAGAGCGGTATAGCTATAAGAAAAATTCCCCCTGCTGTGAATTCCAATACCCGGTGAAGGAACATCTTGTGGAGCTTTCCTTCCGTATGAACGAAGCTGGACTCTCCAAGATGGGAACCGACTGGCTGCGGCAGCTCAAGGAACGGCTGGACAGCGGTGAATGGCTAACCCACACCCCTGAAGGAGAACCAGAGGGCATTCTAACAGGTGTGTTTGTGGACCAGACCCGCCGCATTGGTCTTGTCTATCAACAGCCGGGAGACGATCAGTATTTTCAGATTTTCCTGAACCCGGACGGCACGAAGGCGGATGCCTTCTGGTCCTCAAGAAAAAACAGCGAGCCGGAGGTTTATTCGGAGGATGAGATGTCTGCGATAGAGCAGCACATCAAAAACACCTTTGGTGAGTTTGAGAATGTGTTCCATGAGCTGGTTTCCCCTGACATCCATGTGGACATCTGCGTTGTTCCTCCCTCTGATGAGCGGGACTATTACACACTGGTAACGATGGGCATGGGTGCTCACCGGATGAATGTGCCGGAGGAACTGGCGGAATACAAGCTGGAGCGAGCAGAGCTGGCCATCGCTCTGCCACCGGATTGGAAACTGGATGAGGAATCCCTGAAGGATGAGCGGTGGTACTGGCCGATTGGTCTCTTGAAAGTGTTGGCACGCCTGCCTATTTCCAACGATACCTGGCTGGGCTTTGGCCACACAATGGATAAGCAATCGCCGTTTGCAGAGGATACGGAACTCTGCGCCGCACTTCTGGTAGGTCCGCAGGATGTTGTCTGGAACGGAGGTGAAGTCTGCACTTTGCCGAGCGGCGAGGAGGTCAACTTCTATCAGGTGATCCCGCTCTATCGGAATGAGATGGAGTATAAGATGGAGCATGACGCGGACGCTCTGCTTAAAAAAATGGCAGGCATCAGTTTTGTGGTTAATCCCACCCGCCAGAATGCCATCACCAGAGGAACGCTTGCAGAGGAAGAATTCACCGGCGATATGGACGATGCCGCATGGCACCTGGAATCCATTCAGGAAAAGGGCTTGCCGGTGAATGAGATCAATGCCTACAACCACATGGCAATCTATCTGCGCTGGTGCATAGAGCATGATCTGATGAGCGCGGAATTTATGGAGCGGTACTGGGAGCAGGTGCAGCCGTTTATGGCAGATCTGAGCCGCGCCGATCTGCGTGGCTTTATCCGGGACCAGCTGAAAGGACAGCTCTTTGGGGCGCTGTTCAACAAGGAGGGCGCAGCCTTTGCTGGATATTACTACGGCGAGGCGGATAGCCCGTACTTCCCCAGTGACATTGATAACTATGCTTTGGAGTATTTCGGTTCAGAGCAATATTATTCCGATAAGTTCCAGGATGAAGCCTATCTGTTCATCCCATTTGATGAAAACTATTATCAGGCTATGGCAAAAGTCATGGAAAAGCGGTTCGCCAACTGGCAGGGACAGAGTTTCGATGAGGCCACTCTGGAGCCTTCAGACCTTGCGGAAGCCATGATGGAATATCTGGACTGTGAATGTACCTATTTCCCCTCAATGACGGATGATGACCCCATCATGTCGGCATATAACTATGCCAAACGGGAAAGTGTCAAAGAGGGCTTTGTGCCGGTTCTGATTAAGGCGGATGACGAAATCCTGTGGGAATGCCTGATTATGAATTCTGACCCGGACAGCGATGGCGAGGACGACTTTGCTTTCGACCCGGACAAAGTTGCCGAATACCGGAAGAAAATGCTCTCCGCCCCTGTCGAGAACAGTAAGGCAGTCCTGGAGGAAATGATTGGGCAGCGCAAGGAAGAAGCCGAGGATGACGATATGGACTGGGATGAGGAGATCCTGGGCGAGATGGAGGGCGGATATGATAACCGTCGTTTTTCAAGCTACTGGAATTCCGATAATAATATGACCTATCCTCTCATTCTGGCTAAAATCCCCGTGAAGAATCCTTGGGAGATTTTTGCCTATCTGCCCTTTGGTGGCTGGAATGAATGTCCTAACACGCCAGAGTTAATGGCAGTTGCGAAATACTGGTTTGAACAGCATGGGGCGGTGCCCGCTGCCATGAGCCACGACGAGTTGGAGTTCCTGCTCCCGGCTCCCGTTCCCGAGGAGAAGGCTATGGATGCAGCAGTGGAACTGTATGGCTTCTGTCCCGATGTGATTGACCAGGGGCCGGAGGACGCCACCGTGGGCGCTCTGGCCGATGTGCTGCGGCAGTCCACTGTTTGGTACTTCTGGTGGGATTGAAAGGAGGATTTTTGTGGGATACGATGTGAGTTTTCACCCGATTTCACCAGAGGAAATGCGGGAATGGTATTTTACTCCCTTAACCTGGATACAGCAGGGACAGGAGGAAAAAGTGCTGGCCCTTGCCGCGCAGCATGGAATGGAGGATTTCTATGCCGAAAAATATCTGAATACCTTGCGCGTTGGGGCTGAAACGGAATCTAACGAGCTGTTTGACAAAAGCCACGGCTTCTATATTGCAGTAATCCAAGGTTTTTTCCGAGATTATTATTACACCAGAGGTAGTGCCTTTTCGTTCCTGGTGGAACAAAAGCCAGAATATGCGCGGTACTTCACCTCATGGGAACAAATCACTCCTGTTTCCTTTCCAAACCCCATGCAGAACCGAATCATCGAAAACTATTGCTCCGGTGTATATCTGTCTCCAGATCAAGTTATACAACTTCTCAAAGACATGGAGCAGGACCCAAAAGTCCTTGAAGATCTGGAGGGGCTTTGGAGCAATGGACAGATTGCTGTGCTGAAAAAAGCACTTTCTGCTGCTGCAAAGTCAGGAGTCGGTCTGTTGGAGGCCACTGAAGTGGTAGAGCCCAACCCCATCAGCCCGAATGAGAGCACAAGCTACTCTAACCTGTACCACTGTGATCGGGACGGGGTATATCTCTACATAGATGCCGTCAGTGGTCAATTAGCGGATGCGATTGGGAAAAACGAAGGATAGATTCTCTCTATGAAAATGTGTGGGCATCTGTGGGAAGAACCAAAATAGGCAGCTACCCACAATATTGATTATCGCAGAAAAGCTCACCGTTTCGGTGAGCTTTTCTGCAATATTTCATAATTTTTTTATTGCTACCACTGGTTGCCGAATTGACATAGGTGGGGTGGTAGAGTGGCTACCACAGAAAAAATAGAATGAAAGTGAGGAGGTTCACTATGAAGTTACCCGAAAAGATTCAAAGGGAACGAAAAAAGATGGGACTGTCCCAGGAGAAACTCGCAGAAAAAATAGGAGTATCAAGGCAGGCCATCACAAAATGGGAGAACGGCTTGGCATCCCCTGAACTGGAAAAAATCGTCTCATTAAGTGAATGTTTTAAGGTATCTACTGACTATTTGTTAAAGGACAATATTACCGAGCCGACCCCACCACAAGAATCTGCATTGAAAGGAAACAAGCGAATGTCATGGAGAACGTGGCTTGGAGGAAGTTTGTTTGGAATATCGGCGCTGATTATATTTGTATTATGGCGACTTTCTGTTCGTTTTCCTATTTCGGGAATGACCGGAAACGGTGTCCATTTAACCGGATTTAGTGGCTTTCTTGGCTTTCATGGAATTTTACATGAAAGCTATGTAATAGTTGCGATTGGAATAATCGGTTTGATACTTCTGATTACTGACTTTATCCGCATAAAAAAGAATAATCGCTGATGACCGGACAATGCAGAGTTGATCTTAAACTGAATAGGTTTATTTCGGCTCGGCAGCATTGACCTGTCGGTAGAAATACATATATTTGAATTAAGAAAGGGAGTGATGCTGCCGGTGTGCCGTCCGTTTGTATGGACAGGAGTCTGATGCACTATGCAATACCTCAAGAAGCGCATTATGCTGTTCCGCTGTCTTTACGCACCACGACACACGGCTTACAAGACAAAGAAAATCATCTTTATATGGAAGTATGGTGGCCGGGAGTATTGTTCTAAAAGCGAAAAGCCTCCACCTGCCAAAAGATGCTTTTTCTGCGGACTTTTTAATAAACGACTTGGAGCGGTCGAATTTGTACTGAGTTACAGATTCGGCCGCTTTTTGATTTGTTCTCGACTACTTGGTCACTGGTGTCGAGCACCACCACTTCCGATTTGTTTTCCACAAAAAACAAATCGGAGGTAACAGAGGTGCAAAATTATCGCAAAAGCGACTATGCGATAAACAAAAACAGCCCAAATATCGTTTATCGCTTTCATAACGAAATCATAGAAATCACACTGGAGGATTATCTGAAGGAGAATCCTGACAAAACGGAACATGACTTTGCAGAGCTGAAAGCCCTGTCCGATCAAATTTACTATGAGCAGGATCGGGCAGAGAGCGCCCAGACCCGCAAGGATGTTTCGATCCACGGTTTGGAGGAAACGGAGCATTGTGCCACTCGCGCTCTGGATGAAGAATGGGAAGAACGAGTTGTTGACATACAGAACCGCAAGTATGCCTGGAAAGCCCTGGAGCAGCTTTTTACAGTGGGCGCTTTGACCGAGGTTCAGAAACGGCGATTCCGGCTTCATGTTTTTCAGGGACTCTCTACCCGGCAGATCGGTCGCATGGAAGGGACAAGCCATCAAGCCGTTGCCAAGTCCATAAACCTGGCGATTGCCAAACTTAAAAAATATTTTGCGGCACAGGGTTGACACCCCTGCGGTTTCAGGACGATAGGTGAAAGGCATTCTTTCGAGTGTTCTTCTTTCACCTGTACCTTGACAACCGCATACTCATTCATCAGTAACATCCCCCCTTTCCAGCTCGAAGAGCTAAAGCCGATTCAGGGGCCGCGCCATGATATACGGACATGATGAGCAGATCCCACCTGATTATCATAATTGGTCTTGCATACAATCCTGTCCTGTATGAGCGAGTAACGGCAGCCTGTAAAAACCGGGCAGCACCCGGCGCGGCCATGACCGGAAAGGGGCATAATGGTACTCCTGTCCAGCCACAGCCCTGCTTAAGATCAGAGTAGTCCATAACATTTGGAAACCATCTGGTTGCAGGATCACGCAATGGGGGCAGCTCGGAGAGATCCTCGGAGGGGTGAGATTCCCGTGGGCCGGTTCGCTGCCGGTCACTGATGACTTCCCAATATGTGCGGGGTGTCAAGGACAAATGGCACATAACAAGAAAACAAATCGGATTTTGTATTTCGCCGGAAATGGGGCAGGTCTTATGGCCTGCCCCGTTTTCCGGCTTACTTAATATTCAGGAGGTCAGTTTATGCGAAAGGCTATCCGGCGTGGCGATCTGTTCTATGCAGACCTGAACCCGGTGGTCGGCTCCGAGCAAGGCGGCATCCGCCCTGTCCTTGTTATCCAAAATGATGTGGGGAATCACTTTAGTCCTACCGTTGTTGCAGCAGCCATCACCAGCAGAAAAGCGAAGAACAGTCTGCCTACCCATATCCTACTTGAGAATGTGCCGGGGCTTGCGCCTACCTCTCTGCTTCTGTTGGAACAACTGCGGACAATAGACCGGAAGCGGCTCCGTGGTTACATTGGGCGTATCAGTAAAGAAAAAATGCTGGAGGTAGATGCAGCCCTGGCAATCAGCATCGGCATAGGATACCCCAACGAAAGGAGGACTCACAATGTATGAAAATGACGGCGGCCTACTCTCTCCCAGAGATGCCTACCGATTGATGTTAAAAGACTACCCGGATGTGATGGACATTGGTCAAATGTGTGAGGCGCTTGGCGTCAGTACAAAAACCGGGTACAAGTTACTTAAAGATGGGAAAATTGAGTACCTTAAAATTGGACGGGCTTACCGCATCCCCAAAGCCCACATTCTTCGTTATTTGAAAATCACCTGCTCCACTTTTGCGGAGTAGCAGGCTATGGTGTCGATCTTCACCGGATAGACGCAGAAAGTTAACAATTCTGACGCGGATTTACCTGGAGTTTTGTTCTGTCCGATGATACAATAAAGGTGTCATTGGTAGGTGAACTCAATACCGCAAAAGGAGGAACAGATCAGTATGCCAGCGGTACACCTGCAAGAAAACAGCAAACTAATCTCCGGCCATGTGGCCGAGAAAAAAGGGTATCTCTATTGGGTTCTAAACCTTACCGATGAGAACGGTAAGAGAAAGCCCAAATGGATTCCCACCCATAAGAAAGTCAAGGGCAATAAGACCTGGGCAAACAATATGCTTCCCACCATCCGAAAAGAATGGACGGAAAAGCTGCTTCAGGAGGCTACGGCCTCACAGCAGTCGGCTTCTCCGTCTGGCCCGTCATCCGCAGCGATTTCCTTTGTGGATTTCCTGTACCAGTGGCTTGAGTACAAGTACAAGTCTGCTACCGGACGGGTGATGGACAGCAAGCCCATTGAACTCTCGACCTATTCGGGATACGAACAACAGCTTAACAACCCCATCGCCCCGTATTTCCGAGAGCATCCTGTCGCCCTTTGTGACCTTACCAAACAAGATATTCTCGCTTTTTATGAGAAAGAATTGGAACGGGTCAAGCCGACCACCGTTAAACATTACCACGCTCTGATTCATGGGGCGTTGAATTATGCGGTTGACAAAAATCTGATTCCAAGCAATCCGGCTGACCGGATTATCATTTCCAAGCCTGAACCCTTCAAGGGTGACTACTACCTGGATTCGGAAGTCCTGAATCTGTTTGAAGTTATCAAGGGGCATAAGATCGAGCTGGTAGTTCTACTGACTGCTTTTTACGGCCTGCGCCGCAGTGAGGTTATCGGTTTGAAATGGAGTGCCTTTGACTTCAACCATAACTGCTTCTCCATTCGGCATACGGTAACAACCTGCAATGTAAAGGGAGAGCGGGTCACGATTAAGAAGGACAAGGCAAAGAACAAATCCAGTCTGCGGACTTATCCATTGATTCCTTTTTTGAAAGAACGGTTGCTGGAGGCCAAGAAACAGCAGGAAGAAAATCGCAAGCTGTGCGGGCGCGCCTACAACAAAGAATATCTGGGATATGTCTGTGTCGATGTGATTGGCAATCTGATTAAACCCAACTATGTGTCCTCGACCTTTGGGAAGTTGCTTGCCAAGAACAATTTACGGCACATTCGTTTCCACGATCTTCGCCATACCTGTGCCTCGCTTTTGCTGGCCAACGGTGTTCCGATGGAACAGGTAAAAGAATGGCTGGGACACAGTGAGATTTCAACAACGGTGGATATTTACGGGCATCTGCAATATGCCACGAAAAAACAATCCGCCGCAGCCATTGAGCAGGACATTGTGGCGCCCATGCTGCAAAACCTATCGGCGGTTTCTCCATAAAAAGGAAAGAGGTCTACCAGCTTTTCGCTGGCAGACCTCATGGCGGAGATGGAGAGATTCGAACTCTCGCGCCGGTTTTGAGCCGACCTACCGCATTTCGAGTGCGGACCCTTCAACCGCTTGGGTACATCTCCAAATTTATGTTATATCCCTGGTCCCGACCCGCCGACCAATTCAGCCGGTGGAAATCGGGAAGAACAACAGGATAGAACAAGCAACATTATTCAATTTGAACTCGGCTGGAACCCGCATGGTTCCAAGGGTTTCAGCCGTTTGGCACTCCGCATAGGAAACCTGATTTCGAATCATTACACCAACTTGGATGATGACGGTAAATCAGGGACGATAGCGGTAACTACGGAACCCCAAAACATACCTCTCAAAGTGGCTGTCAGATGGCTGCTCTCATTATAGCCATTTTCCCGCAAAATTCAAGCCGTGGAAATTGGGAAGAACAACAGGATAGAACAGACCCCAATTCACAATTTGAACTTGCCCGCAAACCCGCATGGTTACTGGCTTTTCGGCAGTTTGGACTTCCAAAGTGGAAACATGATTTCGAGTCAAGCTCGTTACGACCACTTCGATACGCTTCCGTATAGAATATTCGATTTATTCAATCCTGTCACATGATTTTGAGTCAGCTCCGTTATGACCACTTGGATACCGCTGCAACTGGCTGTGGGCGGGTAGCGTCACAAAGCCACAATCACCGTATTGATTAGAATACCCTATTTTTGTGCGCTTGTCAATATTGCAGGGGCGTGTAAAATAGTTTATAATCATATTCAGAAGCATTGAAACCGTGCATTGGACGGAAGGGAGTACCATGGAAGAATTAAAACGACGGATTTTAAGCGATGCGGTGGTCGGCGAGGGGGACATCATCCACGTGGACATGTTCCTCAATCACTGTATGGATATAAATCTGATGGAGCACATGGGAAACGCGCTGGCAAAGCGTTTCCGGGGTGTGAGGATCACCAAGGTACTGACTGCGGAAAGCTCCGGTATCGCCTTGGCCTGTTTTGTAGCACGAGCTCTGGATGTCCCGGCGGTCTATGCGAAGAAGTTCCAGACCGGGTACATCGATCCGGAGGTCTACTCGGCCGAAACCCACTCCTTCTCTCTGGAGAAGTCCTATACCCTGCGGGTCTCTAAAAAGTACCTGGACGGGGACGACGTGGTTCTCCTGGTAGACGATATCCTCTCCAATGGGCAGGCCATTCTGAGCCTGCTGGAACTCGTCTCCAAGGCGGGCGGCGAGGTGGCCGGCGTGGGCGTGGCCATCGAAAAGGCCATGCGGGACGGCGGCCGTGTTCTGCGGCGGATGGGCATCCGGGTGGAAGCCCTCGCCACGGTGGAGCACATCGAGGGTGACCGTATCATTCTGAAAGATTGAGGAATCGGGAAACATGGCAGACGAAGCACAGCTTGACGCAATTGCAAGGGCCAACGCCTTTGCCGTCTATAACGGTATCACGACCCATCAAACTGGGGACGGCACGGCGGAAGCCAGCCTGGAGATCGGGCCGGATAGTCTAAACCCCTATGGTCTGCTCCACGGAGGGGCCTACTACACGCTGGCCGACTGTGCCGCCGGAAGCGCCTGCCGGACCGACGGCCGGAAGTATGTGACGCTCCACGGCAGCCTTGATTTCATCCGCTCCGCCAGAGCGGGTCAGGTGATCGCCCGGGCCCGGGTGGAGCACCGTGGCCGCACCACCTGCCTGGTATCCATCACCGTGGACGACGGAGCGGGTACGGTATATGCCAGCGGTCGCTTCACCTTTTTCTGCACCGGCACCCTCTGAGCAGAGGGGCGACCGCCCGGACGGCAAACGCTGTCCGGGCGGTTTTCGTTCCTGCTACTGCCCCCGCCAAGCGGCCACTGACCAGGTCTGCCAATGGGCGGCCTGCCACCTGGCGCTGTCCCGAAGCGTCTCCACCACCTGGCGCAGCTCTGTCTCCTCCGGCTGGGTCTCCAGCAGCTCCTCCAGCGCAGGCAGGGCCCCCAGCCGTCCGTCCGAGGCGGAGAGTACCGCCCCGGTGTCCAGGCCGCGGCCAATGTTGTAGCGGGCCACCAAGGCGTCCACATTGGCGTAGTTAAGGAGCAGCCAGCCCGCCACCCCCACGCTCAGCAGCACCCGGAACCAGCGGAAGTGCCGGTGCCACACCTTCCACAGGGCGGCTGCCAGGAGCACCGCCAGCACGGCCATCCCCCAATAGGTCAGCACCCGCTTAAAGGACAACCCATAGGCCCCCACATAGAGGTTCATGCGCCACAGGGCGGATACCAGCAGCACACCGCTGGCCGCCACCAGGAGTGTACCCAGCACCTGCACCATCCTGAGCCCCCGCCCCTCACCCTTGCAGAGAGCAAGGCAGGCCAGCAGGCAGGCCAAATTGACCGCGGCTACGGCCACAAGCTGGAAAAAACCGCTGCGGGCATAGCTCGCATAGCTGATTCCCACCCGGGCCAGGTAGTCAGCGCCTCCGAACAGCGCTGCGCACTGCACCGCCAGAAAGAAGGCATACAGGACATCCAGCACTGCCAGGACGGTGACCGGCCCTGCGGCCTCCATTGAAAGTCCCTCCACGGGCCGGGCAGGCCGCTTTAGCGGCTCCGGCCGCCGCAGGGAGTAGAGCAGCCCGAACAGGAATGGGGCGACAAGCAGTCCGAAAATCAACCGCAGGGCCCACAGCGCCAGATGCTCATCAAACCAGTCCGCCGCCCGGCGGGTCACCTGGGCGAACAGCGCATCCGCCGATGTGAGCAGGGGAAAGACCACCATCAGCAGTGGAACGCACACCAGCAGTGCCCCCAGGACATAGGGCATCTTTTTGCGGGAGAGGCCCCGAATGGAGCCCAGCGCCTGAACCGGCGCACCCAGATAGCCGAACAGGCCGCCCATCACCCGCAGGAAACGCTCCCCCAACATGGCGGATGTCTCAACGGAATACACCTCCATCCCCGGCCAGCCCCCCATTTGAATTCCCATCAGCAGGACGAGGGCCAGTGTGTTCCACAGCCGGAGCCACGGATTGGCAAACAGGGCAAAGGTCAGAGCCAACAGGCCCACGGCGTACAGAAGAAGGCGGTTTTCCCGCCTGGCCAGCGGGGCGGCGCCGCCGTACCAGAACAGGACGCCATACCATGCCGCCGCCAGGAGGGTCATCCCCAGGCCGGACAGGCCCCAGAGCAGCACCTCCGCGCACAGGACGCCCACGCCCCATGCCAGAACCAGCAGTGCCCGATCCCTCCCGTCCACTGGAAACACCCGCCGGGCCGCCGTCACGGGCGGCGTTACCGGGATAGTCTTTTTCTCCTCCATTTGTCTCACTCCTTATATCTGGTACGGAGCCATGCCGCAGCGTTGAGCGCCAGGGTTCCAAGGACCAGAGCGGCGGCGCTGAGGGCGAAGGCGTGCGCTGTATCCTGAATGGCGGACAAGTCGCCCGCCTCCACCTCCAGGTAGACATGGAGAGGCACCAGGGACAGAGCGACGGCGCAGCACCCCAGACTGGGGGCGCACAGTCCCGTCCGGCGGGTCATCAGGGCTGCCAGGCCCAGCGCCCACGCCAACAGGCCCAGCGCCAGCGGGCCGAGGGTGCTCAGATCGTCCATTCCGACATTCCTCCTGTCTCAGGTGTCCAGCTCCTGGTAGTACAGGATGCCGGTATCTGGGTCATAGACCGCAAAGGTATAGTTGTAAGAGTACCGCTGCCACATATCCTCCGTCTCGTCCTCCTGACGGTCCTCCAGATACCACCATCCCCGGGCTGGCACGGGCCAGTCCGGCCAGTCCGACGCGCCGGCGCCGTCCGGGTAGAGGCGCTCCTCCAGTTCCGGCTCCATGGGAAACAGACTCCATCCCACGCTGGATACGGCCTCCTCCACCGCCAGGGCGTCCTCTTGGGAAAAGGTCAGCTCCATGTGGAGCAGGCCGTCCCCCTGGAAGCCCCCGTGGCTGTCCCCGGAGGTGACTGCCGCCGGCTGCGGCAGCACAATATCCAATTTCCGGGCCACGTAACCGGCGTCCTTCTCCCCACCGCAGCCCGCCAGCAGCAGGAGCACCGGCAGCACCGCAATCCATATCCGTATCATAAAGCAATCCCTCCTGTCTGTCTCTGAGGATAGCACAGGAGGGATTGTTTGTCAATTTATTATTATCGAGTTTCAATAATATTTTTTTGAATATAATAAAAGACGGACAGTCAAAGGCCACCCCTACGGGTGTTCTGCCGACTCCGGCACGTATTCCAGCAGGTCGCCTGGCTGACAGTCCAACGCCTTGCAGATAGCCTCCAGCGTGGTGAAGCGCACCGCCTTGGCGTGGTTATTTTTCAGGATGGACAGGTTGGCCAGGGTGATATCCACCCGGGCGGAGAGCTCGTTGAGGCTCATCTTCCGCTTGGCCATCATCACATCCAGGTTGACGACAATGGGCATGGCTCCCCCTCCTCAAATAGTTAGGTCATTCTCCGCCTTCAGCTCCGCCGCCTGACGGAACAGCGCGGACATGACCAGGCAGAGCAGGCCGCCCAGGATAAAGATGGGGACGAACAGGGCGTTATAGGTCAGCAGGGGCGCGACGGAACCGTAGTAGAACAGCCCCCACACCACCCGGGCCAGCGCGGCAGCGGCGATCAGGAAGCAACACACCGCCGCCCGGCAGAGGCTGACGCCGTTCTCCGCCCGGAAAGGGGCGCCCGTCAGGATGGTGCCCAGCACCCGGCGGCCCTGCCACAAGATTACGGCGGTACAGATACCGCAGAACAGAAGGAACGCGGACAGCACGTCGGCATAACCCCCGTTCTTTCCCAACTGTCCCCATCCGCCGAACAGCAATATATGAAGGGTATCGTCCGCGTCATACTGCCACCATTCCACAAGGCCCTGATGGACACTGATATGCACCAGTCCCGGCACCATGACCAGAACGATCAGATTACACACAAATGTGATGGTCACCAGGATCTTTAGTACCCCGGCCAGCTTCTGCACAGCGGTCTTTTCCACGGTATCTCCCCCTTTAGGGAGAGTATACCACGGATTTTATCGACTTTCAACAAAAATTAAAGGGCGTCCACGCGGACGCCCTTCTGTTATACCCGGACGGCTCCCAGTACTTCGCCGAGAGAGGCATTGATGACCAGGCCGGCCTCTCTGTCGTAGGGGGTGGCGCTCTTGTTGATCAGGGCCAGCCTATTCCCGCGGTAATAGCGGATCAGCCCCGCCGCCGGGTACACCGCCAGGGAGGTACCGCCGATGATCAGCATGTCCGCCCCGGCGATGGCCTCCACCGCGCCCTCCATGGTTGTCTCGTCCAGGCACTCCTCGTAGAGCACCACGTCTGGCTTCACCACCCCGCCGCACGCCGGGCAGCAGGGCACGCCGCCGGTCTCCAGCAGGAAGTCCAGGCCGTAGAACCTGCGGCACTTCATGCAGTGGTTCCGGTGGACGGAGCCGTGGAGCTCGTACACCGTTTTGCTCCCCGCCGCCTGGTGGAGCCCGTCGATGTTCTGAGTCACCACGGCGGTCAGCTTTCCCGCCGCCTCCAGCTCCGCCAGCTTCCAATGGGCGGCGTTGGGCCTGGCCTGCGGAAAGAGCATTTTGCTGCGGTAAAATCGGTAGAACTCCTCCGGATTCCGCTCAAAAAAACTATGGCTTAAAATCGTCTCCGGCGGAAATGCGTATTGCTGGTGGTACAGGCCGTCCACGCTGCGGAAGTCGGGGATACCACTCTCAGTGGACACCCCCGCGCCGCCGAAAAAGACGATATGCCGGCTCTCGCTGATCCAGTCCTGAAGCTGTTTGAGTTGATGGTCCATAAGAGCGCCTCCTTGCTGCGGGCCGATGTGGGCATCGGCCTCTATGTCCTGCGGTGGCAGCAGCGGGTGTGGGGGCAGGAAGGGCATCCGCCGCAGCCGCACCCCCGCTTGCCCTTCAGACTCTGGTGGAAACGGTAGATCAGGTAGGCCGCCGCCCATACGATCAGCGCCGCCACACCGGTATATACGATATATTTTAACATCCTATCACCCGCAGCACAAGAGAGCCGAGCTGATAGACCAGGAAGGAGCCCAGCCAGGCGGCCCCCAACTGCCAGCCGATGGAGGCCAGGGTCCATTTGGTGGAGTTCATCTCCTTGCGGATGGTGGACACCGCCGCCACGCAGGGCACATAGAGCAGGACGAACACCAGGAAGGAATAGGCGGCCAGGGGGCTTTGGAAGGTGCCGCCCAGGGCGGCGGCAATCGCCGCACCGCTGGCAGTGACAGAAAAGCCGTAGAACATGCTCATGGAGGAGACCACCATCTCCTTGGCCACCAGTCCGGTGAGCAAGGCCACCGCTGCCTGCCAGGTGCCGAAGCCCAAGGGGGCGAACAGGGGAGCCAAGAGGCCGCCCACGAAGCCCAGGATAGAGGACTCCTCGTTGGACACCATGCCGAAGGTCCCGCCCTCAAGGCCGAAAGACTGGAGGAACCAGAGCAGCACACTCATGGCCAGAATCAGGGTACCCGCCTTCACCAGGAAGCCCTTTACCTTCTCCCACACGTGGAGGGCGATATTTTTGAGGGTGGGCAGGCGGTAGGGGGGCAGCTCCAGCACGAAGGCGGCGGGTTCTCCCTGGAAAACCAGCTTCTTGAGGAGGATGCCCGAGCCGATGGCGAAGAGCAGTCCCAGCAGATAGAGGGAAAATACCACCAGCCCTCCGTATTGGGGGAAGAAGGCGGCGGTGAGCAGGCCGTACACCGGCAGCCGGGCGGAGCAGGACATAAAGGGAACCAGCATGATGGTCATGCGGCGGTCCTTCTCGTTCTCCATGGTGCGGGCTCCCATGACTGCCGGGACGGTACAGCCGAAGCCCATGAGCATGGGGATAAACGCCTTGCCGGACAGGCCGAAGCGCCGCAGCAGCCGGTCCATAATGAAGGCCGCCCGGGCCATGTAGCCTGAATCCTCCAGGAAGGACAGGAACAGAAATAGAATGGCGATCTGGGGCAGGAAGGTGAGCACGCCGCCCACACCGGCGATCACGCCGTCCACCAGCAGGGCCTCCACCCACGGTGCAGTACCCGCGGCGGCCAGGAGGGAGCGGACGCCCCCGGCAAACCAGCCGCCGATAAGGGCGTCCACCCCGTCGGCCAGCATCTGCCCCGGCCCGAAGGTGAGGGCAAACATACACAGCATCATCAGCAGGAACACCGGGATGGCCAGAACCTTGTGGGTCACGATGGCGTCAATGCGGTCGGACAGGGTGGGCGCCCCCAGAGGGCGGCCCCGCCTGACGCACTGGGCCACCACGGTCTGGATGAACTGGTAGCGGGCGTCGGCGATCAAGGTCTCCCGGTCGCCCAGATCATAGGCCCCCTCATACTCCCGGCAGACGGCCTCCAGCTCGTCCCGCTCCCTCTGAGACAGGCCCAGGGCTTTCTCCACCAGGGCGTCCCCCTCGATGAGCTTGATAGACGCCCAGTGGGCAGGGATATGGGCGGCGTAGGCCTTGTCGTGGATCAGCTCGTCCACCTTGTGGTGGATCTGGTGGGTAAAGCCGTCGTACAGATCATCCGGTTCAATGGTGACACCCACGTGCATCTGCCGGTGGGCCGCCTCCAGCAGAGTCTGAATGTTCTCTCCTGACCGGGCAGTGATGGGAATGACCGGCACCCCCAGGGCCTTGGACAGTCCCGCCACGTCGATGTGGTCGCCGTGCTTCTCCACCTCGTCCATAAAGTTGAGCGCTATGACCATAGGCCGCTCCAGCTCCAGAAGCTGGGCGGTCAGATAGAGGTTGCGCTCAATGTTGGTGGCGTCGATGATGTCGATGACGGCATCGGGACGCTCCCCCACGATGAAGTCCCGGGCAACAATCTCCTCCATGGAGTAGGGGGAGAGGGAGTAGATGCCGGGCAGATCCACCACTGTGACGGACTTGCCTTCCACCTGGGCCCGGCCCTCCTTCTTCTCCACTGTCACGCCCGGCCAGTTGCCCACGTACTGGTTGGAGCCGGTGAGGGCGTTGAACAGGGTGGTCTTGCCGCAGTTGGGGTTGCCCACCAGGGCCAGCTTCATCTCCCGTGTGTCGTGGCTGGCGTAGTCGGGCACGCCGCCGTGCTCCGCCGCCTCATGGGCGTGGTCGGCATCCATCCGGCGGAGGGTTTCCTCGTCCGGAATGTGCTGCACCATGCCGATGCGCCGCCGCCGTGTCTGGGCGCGCCGCTCCCCCTCCGCGCCGGTTGCCACCCGGATCTGGGCCGCGTCCGCTTTGCGCAGGGACAGCTCGTACCCCCGCAGGTTGAGCTCCACCGGATCGCCAAAAGGGGCTACCTTGCGCACCGTGACCTCGGTGCCCGGAGTCAGCCCCATATCCACCAGCCGCCGCTTCACCGGGCCGTTTTCATTGCCTACCTGGAGAATAACACCGCGCTCGCCCGGCGCCACCTCCTCCAGGGTTCTCTCGTTCTGTTCCGTCTGAGTCCTCATAGCCGCTCCACTCAAAAAATTTAGTTTACCTAAGTTAACTCCTTCATTATACTATGGTATCCAGGGCCGCGCAAGAGAGGGACCGGTGCTGTTTTCTACAAAAAGCAGGCGCTAAGGGGCGCGGTCCTGCGTAGTTCCGCAAAAAAGAGCGGACGCCCACTCGGGGCGCCCGCTCAGGGGGTTCTATTAGTCGTGGTCGTGCTCCTCACAGCCGCAGCCACAGCCATCCTCGTCTCCGTCCCCGCAGCAGCAGTCGTCGGACAGATCCAGCGCAAACTTCTGCTTGCAGCCGGGGCACTGAATCACGCCCTCTTCCAGGACAGACTCGTCGATCATCAGGGTGTCGCCGCAGTTGGGGCAGTCCACCTCAAAAAAATCGTCGTCCTCGTCGCCGCAGCAGCAGTCATCGTCGTCGTCATCCTCGTCAAACACGGCCTTCTCCACGTCGGAGAGGTCGTCGGAGATGGCGTCGATCTCCTCGCCCAGGGCGACGGTGTTCTCCTCCAGATCCTCGATGGACATGCCGATCTCCTCCAGGATGCCGATCATTACGGAGATGAGCTTGCCCTCCTTGGACTTGGCAGTGTCCAGATCCAGGCCCTCGGCCAGACCCTTCAGATACGCGACCTTCTCAGAAATAGTCATAATAATCTCCTTTTCACAGGCGGCCCAAAGGGCCTTCACAAAACGATGCGCCTTTACAGCGTCAGCTATCACGCCTCACACCCTCCGCGACGGCACACTGCTTACCGCTCCGCAAAAAACATCTTGCGCCTACGGCACAACTGCTCTTTCGTCTGCGCGGTTCGCTGTGCGCCTGTTCCCGGGCGTTCGGGCGCTTACGCCTTGCAGCGCTCCAGATACTCGCCGGTGCGGGTGAGTCCCACGCAAAGCACACTTTGCGCGGGAACCCTTTGATTTCATTTGCAAGGCGGAACTGAATTCCGCCTTGCGCCAAGGTTTTGCCTCCGGCAAAACGCTTGTGTGCGCCAGAGGCGCGCCCCGCTGCGCGGGGCCCCCGACACCCGCCGATGCCCTTCCGCCTCCGCGGAAGTCCGGCAGGCAATCAGGCCTTGCAGCGCTCCAGGTACTCGCCGGTGCGGGTGTCGATCTTGATCTTGTCGCCGGGGTTGATGAACAGGGGCACCTTGATCTCAGCGCCGGTCTCCAGGGTGGCGGGCTTGGTCACGTTGGTGGCCGTGTCGCCGCGGAAGCCGGGATCGGTCTCGGTGATCTCCAGCTCCACGAAAGTGGGGGGCTCCACCGCAAAGATCTTGCCCTTATAGGAGTTGATCTTGCAGACCATGTTCTCCTTCACAAAGCGGAAGTTGTCGCCCAGCAGCTCGGCGCCGATGGGTACCAGATCGTAGGTCTCGGGGTCCATGAAGTAGTACAGATCGCCGTCGTTGTAGCTGTACTCCATGTCCTTGCGCTCCACATAGGCCTGCTCAAACTTGGCGGTGGGGTTGAAGGAGGTCTCGGTCACGCCGCCGGTGATGACGTTCTTCATCTTGGTGCGCACAAAGGCCGCGCCCTTGCCGGGCTTCACGTGCTGGAACTCCACCACCTGCATCACCTGACCGTCCATCTCGAAGGTCACGCCGTTGCGGAAATCACTGGCAGTAATCGTAGGCATTGGTATTCATCCTCCAAAATAAGGTTTCTCAAAATTCAGCTACGCTATTTTACCCCATTCTTCCCTTATTTGCAAGGGTTTTTACAGAATAATCAGCTCTTTGGGGGATTTGGTGAGGACCATACAGCCGTCAGCGGTCAAAACCGTCACGTCCTCAATGCGGACGCCGAATTTCCCGGGCAGGTAGATACCCGGCTCGGCGGACACCACGGCGCCCACAGGCAGCAAAGTCTCCTCCCGAGTGTTCGCGTTGGGGGACTCGTGGATCTCGATGCCCAGGCTGTGGCCGTAGCCGTGGCCGAAATACTCCCCGTAGCCCGCGTCCTCGATGACCTTGCGGGCGGCGGCGTCGATGCTCTTACCGGGCACGCCGGCCTTTGTCACGGCGATGCCCGCCAGTTGGGCCTCCAGCACGGTCTGATAGACCTTCCGCATCTCCCCGGTGGGCTCGCCCAGGGCCACGGTGCGGGTCATGTCGGAGCAGTATCCGCCGTACTTGCAGCCGAAATCCATAGTGATGAACTCGCCCTGCTGCACCTGCTTGGCGCTGGGGATGCCGTGGGGCAGGCTGCCGTTGGGGCCGGAAACCACGATGGGGTCGAAGCTCATCTTCTCCGCACCGAAGCGGAGCATATCGTACTGGAGCTTGGCCGCGATCTCCTGCTCGGTCATGCCGGGCTGGATAAACTTCAGGATCTCGGAAAAGGCGCGGTCGGTGATCTCCTGGGCCTTTGTCATCAGGGCGATCTCCCCGTCGTCCTTGGCCGCCCGCAGGCTGTTCACCAGCTTCTGGGCGGGCACCAGCTCGGCGGTGAGGCCCTCCTTCCAGAGGTTATAGTCCGCCACCGACAGATAGCCCTCCTCAAAGCCCAGCTTCCGGATGCGGCAGCGGTCGACGACCTCCTGCACCATAGCCCGGTAGTTGCGGCTGCGGCCGGTCATGGCGATCTCCGCGCCGGTGATGAGGTGATTGGCAGCCTCAATGTAGCGGGAGTCGGTGAAGTAAAAGCACCCCTGCGCCGTCACCACCACATTGCCCTCTCCGTGGAAGCCCACGGCATAGTATTCCCCGGGCTCGCTGTTGAGCAGCATGGCATCGAGACCATATTCCGGCAGCCTGGCCGCAATCTGTTTCAGATGATTCATGGTAAAACCTTCCCTTCTATTACATGCAATCTGTATAGTTCTCTCACGTAAATGGCGGATACCCGCACCGCCCGCCGTCAGCCGCAGGCGGCCTGGTACAGCCGCTTCATGGTCAGCGCGTCCTCCGCCTGGGTGCCTGCGCTTGCCCCAGCGGGCCAAGGCCCGCCGGGGGCCCCGGCCCCTTCATCTGCACGGGCGAACTGAATTCGCCCGGCATCAAGGTTTTCCCTTCGGGAAAACGCTTGTACGGCGCAAAGCGCCGCCCCGCTCCGGCCCCTGCGAAAGCGCCTCATCCCCTCACTTCTGACATGCCTGATACAGTTTTTTCATAGTCAGCGCGTCCTCTGCCTGGGTGCCTGCGCTTGCCCCAGCGGGCCAAGGCCCGCCGGGGGCCCCGGCCCCTTCATCTGCACGGGCGAACTGAATTCGCCCGGCATCAAGGTTTTCCCTTCGGGAAAACGCTTGTACGGCGCAAAGCGCCGCCCCGCTCCGGCCCCTGCGAAAGCGCCCCATCCCCTCACTTCTGACATGCCTGATACAACTTTTTCATAGTCAGCGCGTCCTCTGCCTGGGTGCCTGCGCTTTCGCAGATGAAGGTGGGACTCCAGCCCCGGCGGGCCACCTCCGCCATGAGGGGGCGGGGTCGGGCCCGAAGTCGTCCTGGGCGAAGGTCAGATGCATCTTCTCGCCCCCGTTGGGGGTAAACTGAATCTTGGAGAAGTGGCTGTGGAAGACACCGGCCCGCACCTCCCCCAGTACCTCCCGGATGCGGTCCAGCATGGACGCGCAGGCCGCAGTCCCCTCCAGCTCCCCCAGGGAGCGGGCGTAAAGGTGGCCGAAGTCCACGCAGGGTACCAGCCGCTCGTCCAGGGTGCACAGCTCCAGCACCTCGTCCAGATCCCCCAGTTGGTTGATCTTGCCCATGGTCTCGGGGCACAGGGCGATGTGTCCATAGCCGGCGTCGTCGCAGGCAGCTATCACCGCTTTCAGGGAGCGCAGGGCGATGTCCAGGGCCTCCCGCCGCGTACGCTTCATCAGCGCGCCGGAATGGATAACCACCCGGCCCGCCCCCATCCAGTCCGCCGCCTGACAGGCCGCGGTGATGTAACCGATGGTCTTTTGCAGGCTCTCGGGGTCGGGGTTTGCCAGGTTGATGAAGTAGGGGGCGTGGAGGGACAGGCGGATGCCCGCCGCCACCGCCGCCGCGCCGATGTTCCTGGCGGTCTCCTCCCGGACATTGACCCCCTTGCCGCACTGGTACTCATAGCAGTCCAGTCCCAGCTCCGCCAGCCAGCGGGGGGCGTCTACCGAGGATTTATAAGGAAAGGACTCGGCGTTGCCCGCCGGGCCGAAGATTGCGCTCATAACGGTTTTGTCCTCCTTTTGCTCCACATGCGGAAGGGCCACTCCGCTCCGTAGCGCAGGTAGCGCCCCGGATTGCCCGCCAGGCGGATAGGCTCCACCAGCAGAGTAAGCACCCCGGCGTTCCGCCCGCCCAGAATGTCGGTAAAGAGCTGATCCCCCACGATGGCAGTCTGCTCCGGCGTGCAGCCCATCTGCTCCATGGCCCGCCGGAAGCCCCCCGGCTTCGGCTTGCCCGCGTGGCCCAGGAAGGGCACGCCCAGCGCCTGGGAAAACCGGCGGGGCCGCTCCGGGTGCCGGTTGTTGGAGAGCACAAAGAGGGTGATCCCCTGCTCTCCCAGGGCCGCCGCCCAGTCCCTCACCGCCTGTGTGGGCTCCGGTTCCCCATAGGGTGCCAGGGTATTGTCCAGATCGGCTAGCAGGAGGCGGATGCCCCGCCGGGCCAGGGCGGCGGGCTCGATGTCGAAAATGCTCCGGCCCGCCCAGTGGGCCAGGATGGGAAGCGCCATGGTTTCACCTCTTCTATTCTCCGTCTTGTCCGCATATAAGTGATTATACCACGTTTTTCAGAACTTGGACAAGGGGGTACCTAAGATATGCAAACCAGCATGAAGCTTCTTCTCACCGCGCCGCCCGACCAGTGCCGGGCCGCCCTGCGCTTCGGCCTCCCAGTGGCCCACGTTGCCTACCGGGTGGGGGGCGGGCCCCACCTGTTCCGGGCCAGCATCCCGGTATCGGTGCGGGGCGGCCTGATGGTCATTGACAACACCGGCTTCGACGGCCGCGGCGAGGCCGGGCCCTTCTGCCAGGAGGTGCTGCGGGAGTGCATGGCCCGAGGGTATGACGGTATTCTCTGCGATTTTGAGGGCCATCCCCTCCAGGTGCTGGCCCAGGCGGTGCGCACGCTGGGCGAGCTGACCAAAAAGCGGGGCTGGCCCCTCTACGTGACCGAGGCCTACGCCCCCTTTTCCGACTCCGCCATCGCCCTCATCCCCTCCGCCCTGTCCGGCGGCTCCCTCCAGCAGCGCCTTCAGGAGGCGGTGGAGCGCTTCGGCGCGGCCCGGGTGGCCCTGGCGGTGGAGCGGGTGGCGGAGGACTTCTTTCTCCCCTCCCCCACCGGCCAGGGGATGCCCCTCACCCGGGAGGAGCTGCGCCAGCGGCTGGAGGAACGGGCTCCGTCGGTGTTCTTCTCCAGCGAGCTGTGCGCCCACTACTTCACCTACATGTCCCGGCAGAACGGGGCCCACTTCGTTCTGTTCGACGACGCAGGCTCCATCCGCAAGAAGCTCCAGGTGGCCCGCAATCTGGGCATCTCCAGCGCCGTGCTGGCCTATCCTCAGGTGGATGATCTCCTTCCCGAGCTGTTGAAGTAGCCCTTGTCCGTCGGGGCGTTTTCTGCTATACTGTCCTTTCAAAATAAAAAAGGAGGACAGAGCAATGGATTGGAGACCGTGGATGGACGCCTTTCTCCCGCCGCTGCTGGAGGCCCTGCCCGGCCGGGTGGCCTTTGTTGGCATCCAGGGCAGCTTCGGCCGGGGGGAGGCTGGGCCGGAGAGCGACGTGGATCTGGTGGTGGTGCTGGACGCGCTGGGGGCGGCGGAGCTGGCCGCCTGCCGGGGTGTGCTGGAGAAGATGCCCTTCGCTGACCGGGCCTGCGGCTTCTTCTGCGACCGGGCGGCCCTGGCTGCCTGGCCCGCCTTCGACGCCCTCCAGCTCAGGCTGGACACCCTCCCGGTCTACGGCTCTCTGGAGGAACTGCTGCCCCCCATGGGGAAGGAGACGCTGGACGAGGCCGTTCGGGCGGCGGCCTCCGCCCTCTACCATGCCGCCTGCCACACCGCCCTCTTTGACGCCCAGCCGGAGGCGGCCCTCCCCGCCCTCCAAAAGGCGGCCTTCTTTGCCCTGCGGCTGGCCCACTGCCGGAGGAGCGGCCAATATACGGCCGCCCGCCAGTCCCTGCTCCCCAAGCTGGAGCCGGAGGAGCGGGCCCTGCTGGGGAAGGATTGCACCCTGCCCGCCCTCATGGCGTGGGCCAGGGGAGAGATGGAATCCTGACACAAGCCCTTCCCGGGATGCAACAAACCCCCGCGCCGAATCGGCGCGGGGGTTTGTGATTCTTAGTAATACTTCTTGCGGTTCTTGCGGGCGGCCTCAGACTTCTTGCGGCGCTTGACGCTCGGGCTCTCGTAGTGCTCACGCTTGCGAACCTCGGCCAGAACGCCCGACTTGGCGCAACTGCGCTTAAAGCGCTTGAGTGCGTTCTCCAAGGACTCGCCGTCCTTCACATGGACTTCCGACATTGACTTCCCCTCCCTCCGAAGCGGCGGGATTCCACCGCCAAAGGGCCACATAGATATGGCTTTAACAGAACCATTGTATTCGATCCTTTTGCAGTTGTCAAGAGCGGATTTTGATTTCCAGCATTCTGTTTTTACTGTTCCTGGAAAAACGGCGGCTCCTCACCAGCTCACTTCGCAATCAGGTTGACCAGCTTATTGGGTACCAGAATGGTCTTGACCAGCTTCTTGCCCTCGGTGAACTTCTGCACCTTGGGATCGGCCAGGGCGGCGGCCACCACGGCCTCCTCCCCGCTGTCCACGGGGACGGTGATGGTGCCGCGGAGCTTGCCGCACACCTGCACGGCCATATTCACCTCGGCGTCCACGGTCTTGCTGGCGTCGTAGGCGGGCCAGCTCTGCTGGCAGGCCATGCCGCCCTTCTCGGCTGCAAAGCCCAGGGTCTCCCACAGCTCCTCCACCATGTGGGGGGCAAAGGGGGAGAGCATGAGCAGCAGGGCGGCGTAGTCGCCCTTGGAGCAGCCGTTCTGGTAGAAGTCGTTCACCAGGGCCATCAGGGCGGCGATGGCGGTGTTGAACTTCATGGCCTCGATGTCGTCGGACACCTTCTTGATGGTCTTGTGCACCGCGCTCTCGTTGGCCTTGGAACAGCCGGCCTCCTCCGTGAGGTTCTCCGCCAGGTTCCAGACCCGGTCAAGGAAGCGCTTGCAGCCCTTGACGGCGTTGTCGCTCCAGGCGGCGGCCTTTTCAAAGTCGCCGATGAACATGATATACAGCCGCATGGTGTCCGCGCCGTACTGGGCCACCACGTCGTTGGGGTTGATGACGTTGCCGCGGCTCTTGGACATCTTCTCGCCGCCCTCGCCCAGGATCATGCCGTGGGAGGTACGCTTTTTGTAGGGCTCCTTGGTGGGCACCACGCCGATGTCGTACAGGAACTTGTGCCAGAAGCGGGAGTAAAGCAGGTGCAGGGTGGTGTGCTCCATGCCGCCGTTGTACCAGTCCACGGGGCTCCAGTAGTCCAGGGCCTCTCTGGAGGCCAGGGCTTTCTCGTTGTGGGGGTCCATATAGCGCAGGAAGTACCAGGAGGAGCCCGCCCACTGGGGCATGGTGTCGGTCTCCCGCTTGGCGGGGCCGCCGCAGCAGGGGCAGGTGGTGTTCACCCAGTCGGTCATCTTGCTCAGGGGGGACTCGCCGTCGTCGGTGGGCTCGTAGGAGTCCACCTCGGGGAGCAACAGGGGGAGCTGCTCCTCGGGCAGGGGCTGCCAGCCGCACTTCTCGCAGTACACCATGGGGATGGGCTCGCCCCAGTACCGCTGGCGGGAGAAGACCCAGTCGCGCAGCTTGTAGTTGACCTTGGCCGCGCCGATGCCCTTCTCCTCCAGCCACTGGATCATGGCGGGGATGGCGTCCTTCACGGTCTTGCCGTTGAGGAAGTCGGAGTTGACCAGGATGCCGGTGTCGTCCTTGGCGGTGAAGGCGGCCTGCTGCACGTCCTCACCACCGGAGACCACCTCGATGATCTCGCAGCCGAACTTCTTGGCGAACTCCCAGTCCCGGTCGTCGTGGGCGGGTACGGCCATGATGGCGCCGGTGCCATAGGTGGAGAGCACGTAGTCGGAGATGAAGATGGGGATCTCCCTGCCGTTGACTGGGTTGACGCCCCGCACGCCGTCCAGGCGCACGCCGGTCTTCTCCTTGTTCAGCTCCGTGCGCTCCAGATCGGACTTGGAGGCGGCGGCCTTCTGGTAGGCGGTGACCTCGGCGGCGTTCTTCAGCGCGCCCCCCTCCAGCCACTTGCGCACCAGCTCGTGCTCGGGGGAGAGCACCATATAGGTGGCGCCAAAGAGGGTGTCCGGCCGGGTGGTGTAGACCACGATGGCGTCGCCGGTGGTGGCCTGGAAGGTGACCTCCGCGCCGGTGGAGCGGCCGATCCAGTTCTTCTGCTGGGTCTTGACCCGCTCGATGAAGTCCAGCCCGTCCAGATCGTCGATGAGGCGCTGGGCGTACTCGGTGATCTTGAGCATCCACTGGCTCTTCTCCTTGCGGATAACGGGGGAGCCGCAGCGCTCGCACACGCCCTCCACTACCTCCTCGTTGGCCAGCACGCACTTGCAGGAGGTGCACCAGTTCACCGGCATGGTGGTCTTGTAGGCCAGGCCGTGCTTATAGAGCTGGAGGAAGATCCACTGGGTCCACTTGTAGTAGCTGGGATCGGTGGTGTTGACCTCCCGGCTCCAGTCGAAGGAGTAGCCCAGCATCTGTAGCTGCCTGCGGAAATTCTCGATGTTGTCGTGGGTCACCTTAGCCGGATGGATATGGTTCTTGATGGCGTAGTTCTCCGTGGGCAGGCCGAAGGCGTCATACCCCATGGGGAAGAGCACATTGTAGCCGTCCATGCGGCGCTTGCGGGCCACCACGTCCATGGCGGTGTAGGGCCGGGCGTGGCCCACATGCAGGCCCTGTCCGGAGGGATAGGGGAACTCCACCAGGGCGTAGAACTTGGGCTTGTCGCTGTGATTCTCGGTCTGATAGACTCCGGTTTCCTGCCATTTCTTCTGCCACTTCGGCTCAATGGCGGCAAAATCGTATTTCAAATCTCTCACGCTTTCTTTCGATCTGTCTCGTCCGCGACGGGCATATAATCTGTGATATTATAATCGAAAAGCGGCCGGTTTGCAAGGGGTGTGCTTGACTTTTCCCGCTTATCCAGATAAGATGGAGGCGACAAAGAAGGGAGCGTGTATGGACATGGGAAGCAGGCGCATGCAGATCGTCGGAATCGTCCTGGCCGTGCTGATGGCCGCCATGCTGGCGGTCACCCTGTGGGCGTACCGCCCGGTCTCGCTGGCGGAGGCGGCGGACGCCCGCACAGGGCTGGAGCCCAAGGTGGCGGTCGTGGTGCGCCTGGATGAGCTGGACGGGAATGGTACCTTCCATGAATATCAGGCATACGATCCCGCCCTGCTGGAGCAGATGGAGCTTCTGGTGGACACCGCCCGGCTCCGTCTGGTCCGGCGGAGCTCCACCGCCCCCCTGGACGGCATGTGCATGGTTCTCATCATCGGGGAGGATAACATCATCTGCTCCTTTGACTACAACCTGGATACCAACGCCATCTACATCGGGGACCGGATTTACGCGCTCCGCTCCACCGAGTCGGCGCCCCTCTCCGAGCTGGTTTCCGCCGTCTGCGGGGAGGTGTAGGCCGTGGGCGTGCAATGGAAGTATCTCTGGCCTGTGCTGGTGCTGGCCGCCGCACTGGCGCTCGGGCTGGGGGCCGCCTTCCGGTTTCTCCGCCCAGCCTCCCTGGGGGAGCGGATCGGCGTGGCGGAGGGCGCGTCCCTCCGGCTGGTAGTGGTGGAACGCAGCAACGGCGGCGGGCATGGCTCCCACGAGAGCAGCGAGCCTGCTCTGCTGGCGGAGCTGTCCTCCCTGCTGGCGGACACCCGGCTGCGCTATGATGGGCTCACCGATGGCGGCGTCCCCATCTCCCCCGCCGCCTATACCGTCACGGTCTATTCCGCCCCGGCAGAGGAGGGGCGCACCTTCGGCGTGGACAGCCAGGGGCGCGTCTACCAGGACAACCGGCGCTATTCCGCCTCCCCGGAACAGGCGGAAGAGCTGACGGCCCTCCTGGAGCGCATCTGCTCTTAAAACCGCTCAGAGGCCGCCTCCTTCCGTTCTACAGCAGCACGGCCGTCTCTCATCACGAAATATCACCATCGAAATATGCGGGGGAATTCCCCCGCACGCCGCCGGCCTGTGTCCCCACATTCAGCTCAGCGGGATGGTTACCGCCTCGTCCTCCAGAACGCAGATGGTATCGTTTGGCTGCCAGAACCAGAGCTGCTCCGCCCGGGCCAGCTCCGCCGGATCGGCGTCCGGGTAGGAGAGCGTCACCGTCCACACCCCAGTCTCCCAGTCATAGGAGCGGTCCAGATAGGTGTCCCCCAGCTCCAGCTCCTCTCCGCCTCCGTCCAGGAGGCCAACCTCCGTGCCGAAACCGCCGTACTCGTACTGGAGCAACTCTTCCCCGGTCTGGAACCGGGCCACCGCCTGCTCTGCCCCGATGTCCAGAGAGATCAGAGTATAACCGGTCTCCGCGGAATCGTCGGTAAGGGGCAGTTCGTCCACAGCGCCAAAGATCTTGTGATTTCCGCCTGGTTCATCACCGGGGTAGACCCGCTCATAGGGCACCAGAGTGATGGACTCCATGTCCGGCCGCCCGCCATAGAAGGCGACAAAGTTCGAGACGGGCAGAATGGGTCTGGAAACCATGCCATAGTACTTCTTATACAGATAATTGCCCTGATCGTCCCGGATGAAAAAGTTCCCCGGCGGATAGTCTCCCGCGCCGGTGAGCACCAGTCCACCTCCCGAGGGGGCCACCACTGCCTTGGACACTGTCCACCAGCGGCCGTCCAGGGTGATTCGCTGTCCGGGCTCCACCACCAAGCTCTCCCCGTCCGGGGCGGTCTTGTCCACCAGCAGGTTCAGGCTCCAATCCCCGGACAGGCCGTAAAACAGCTCATTGGTGTAGACCTGAAGCTCCACCACATCGGGCAGCGCGCGGGCCACCGGGCAACGCTGCATCACCTTTAATGTATAGTCGTCCACCCACTCGGTTTCTCGATCCTGATCCCAGAACTCCAGCTCCTTTCCCTCAGCCTTCAGGGAAAAGGACCACAGCTCCGGCTCACCCCGGTCATTCCTGGGGATCGGCTCTTCTCCGGTGATGGTGGCGTAGAGTGTAATAAACGCCTCGTCCACACCGATGCCGTCCAGGGTGAGGGTGTAGCCCTGGTCGGTGACCGACGCCCCCACCTCGGCGGAATAGGGCTGGAAGCCCTCCGCCGTACCGCCGAAGCCGCCGGGCCGGGCGATCAGCTCCAGCGCGCCGGAGGCCGCCGCCACGCCGCCCACGCACAGGGCCGCCGCCAGAACACCGGCTACCGCCCACCGGCGGAGACGGCGGGGGCCGGGCTTTCTCCGTCCCTCCGGCAGCCCCTCCAAAATGGCGTCCATGCGCCCGTCAAAGCCCTGTGGAATTGGGCAGTCCTCCCGCCGGGCCCGCTCTTTTAACCGTTCATCCAACCGGTTCATATTTTGTCCTCCTCCTGTAGTTGCTCCTTCAGGCGCTGGCGGGCCCGGCCCAGCCGGGACTTCACCGTTCCCTGGGCCACCCCCAGCACCCGGGCGATCTCCGCCACGGGCAAATCCTCGTAGTAGTAGAGGGTCACGGCGGCCCGCTGCTCCTCCGGCAGATGGAGCACCGCATCCCACAGGCCGCCGGGGAGCGCGTCTTCCGCGCCGCCGGCCAGCGGCTCCAGCTCGTCGGTATAGATCACCCTGCTGTCCCTCCGCCGCTGCTCATAGGCGCAGTTGACCGCAATCTTCAGCAGCCAGGCGCGGACCGCTCCCCGGGCCCGCAGGCGGTCCCAGGACTGCCAGGCCCGCAGAACAGCCTCGCCCACCGCGTCCTCCGCGTCGGCGTCGCTGTCCAGGATGCTCCGGGCCGCCCGGAACATGCCGTGGCTGTGCTCGGTCACCGCCGCAGCAAATTCCTCCCGCGCCGACGCCCGGCCCGCGCCGTCTCTGGTCTGTTCCATGTGCTCACCTCGTCCTTCTTTGTCCGGACACCCTATAGATGCATGGGCGGGCGGTTTGGTTCCCTCTCCGCGCAAAAAAAGCCCGGCGGGAGTCCCGCCGGGCTTTTTTGCGTTAGTTTTCGGTCAGCACGCCGGACAGATCCACCGGCGCGGCGTCGCTCCACAGGCGCTCCAGGTCGTAAAACTCCCGGGCCTCCTCGTTGAAGATGTGCACCACAACGGAGGAGAAATCCAGCAGGATCCAGGTGCCGCCCCGGTGGCCCTCAATGTGGTGGGGGGGCTCCCCGGCGTCCTTGAGGGCCTTTTCACAGACGTCAGCCAGGGCCTTGATCTGGGTGGTGGAGGTGGCGGTACAGAGCACAAAATAGTCCGCCAGGGTGGTCAGGTGTCCGGTCTCCAGGCACTTGATGTCCTGGCCCTTCTTGCTGTCCAGCGCCTTTACGGCGGTCAGGGCAATCTCGTTTGCAGTCATCTCATTCTCCTTCTATTCAATGGGCTCCATGCCGGGACCAAAGCCGTCCACGGGCACGTCGGGCGCCGGGGTGAAGGCGGGGATGGGCGTGGGAGCCGGCGTGGGTACGGGGGTTGCGGCCGGGGTGGGCTCCGGCGCAGGCGTGACGGCCGGAGTCTCTACGGCGGGGGGCTGGCTCTCCGCCGGGGCGGAGGGCGTGGCCTCCGGTGTGGCCGTCGGAGTGACCGACGGCTCCGGGGTGTCGGGCACCTCCGGCGCGGGATTGTCGGTGGGCTTGGAGCTGCCGGAGTTCCCCTTCGCGGGGGGCTTGGCGGCCTTGGTATCCTCCACATGGCCGCGGGTGGAGGACAGGCTGCCGTCCTCGTTGACCTGCATCAGATCCAGCTCGTTCAGCTCAATGTCCTCCAGATAGGGGTTGAAGCAGGTATTCACCAGCTCCAGCATCTCGTCCGGAATGGGAGTAACATAGGACTGGTAGTTGTGGTACGTCCGGCTGTAGACGCTGGCCCCCCGGTTGGGCAGGGTCATAAAGTGCACGTTCTCCATGCTCAGGCCGCCCACGATGGCCTCCTTGGCAAACCAAGCCAGGTTGTTCACCGTCAGGCTGCCGTTGGTGTCCACGTTGTCCAGGAAGATCTGGGCCATTTTGGGGATGGTGCCGAGGCTGATGCTGTTGAGGCACTTCTCAATGACCGCCTTCAAAAAGGCCTGCTGGGTCTCGATGCGGCCCAGATCGCCGTTGGGGTAGCCGCCGTATACGTTTCCATAGGCGTCGGAGTTCTTCCGCCAGCGCAGAAGCTGCATGGCCTTGTCGCCGTCGATGTCCTGGAGCCCGGCGCTCAGGTGGATGTGCAGGTTCTGGGTGGGGTCGTCGTAGTTCATGTCGATGGGCACATCAAACTCCACGCCGCCGATGGCGTCCACCAGCTCGCCCACCGCCTCCCACTCCACCACGATGGTGTAGTCCGGCTGAAACCCGATGAGGTAGGAGACCTCCTCCTTGAGAAATTGGATGCCGTCCTTATCGTAGTAGGGCGCGTAGTTGTATACCGAGTTGATGCGCTTGATGTCCCACGGCACGTTCACCATGGTGTCCCGGGGGATGCTCATGACGTTTAGGGTCTGGTTTGGGATGTCGTAGGCCATCACCATAAGGGTATCGGTATTGCCGCCGCCGCCCGTGTCCCGGCCCACCAGCAGGAAAGTATAAAACTCCTCCTTGCGGTCGCCGGAGAGGCGGGGGCCGTCGCCAAACTCATAGTTTTGGTCCTCGTCCGGCAGCTCCACACCTGGCTCCGGCAGCGAGGGCTTGACCACCAGGAGGCGGTAGGCGGCGAAAACCGTCACCAGAACCGCCGCCAGAATGGCCAAAACCAGGCACGCAATGCGCAGGGCCTTCTGCCTCGGTGTGAGGGGCGTGCGGGGCTTTCCAGCCCGCGTTCCACCCCGGCTTGTCTTTTTGTTCTCAGGATTCATCCGTTTCTATCTTCCTTTATTCCACCGGCACCATGCCGGGTCCGTAGCCGCCGTCCGGCGTGGCGGCCGGGGGCGGCGTCATGGCTGGGGTGTTCTCCGCCGGGGGCGGGGTCGGCTCCGCGGAGGGGACGGCGGGCGCCGGAGTGGCCGCCGGGGTCTGGACCGGAGGCGGCGTCTGCCCGCCCGGAGTGGATATGGCTGGGGGCTGGCTTCCGCCCGGGGTGGACGTGGCCGGCGGCGTGCCCGGCGGGCTTTCGACCGGAGCGGAGGTTGCGCTGGGCGTGGTCTCCGGCTTAGTCGTAGCCTGGGGCCTGGGCGTCGTGCCCGTGCTGCTGGAGCCGGGTCGCTTTCCGGCCAGATTCAGATCCCGCAGGCTGATGTCCGACTGATAGGGGTTGAAGCCCTCATTGACCATCTCCACAATCTGGCTGCCCACGGGCAGCAGGTGGGCGTCCCCAGCGGACTGGTTGGGCAGGGTGACAAACTCCACGCTGTCCATGTCCAGCTTGCCGATGGCCGACTTGCCGAAGTAGGCCAGATTGCCCACGCTCAGATCGGTGGTCACATTCTTCTGGAAGATGCTGATATAGTCCATCAGGTTGCTCAGCAGCACATCGGGCTGGAGGCACTTGCGGACGACCTCCTTGAGGAATGCCTGCTGGGTCTCGATGCGGCCCAGATCGCCCATGGCGTAGCCGCTGTTGAGAATGTGCCCGCTGTCATCGCTGTTGTGCCGCCAGCGGAGCACACCCATGGCACCGTTGCCGTCCAGAAGCTGATAGCCAGGTTGGAGGTCAATTTTGAAGTGCTGGGACAGATCATTGTAATACATGCGCCGCGGCACGTCAAAATATACGCCGCCGATGGCATCGACCAGCTCACCCACTGCCTCCCACTCCACCAATACATAGAAGTCGGGGGTCACGCCGGTGAGGGAGCCCACCGCCTTTTTCAGGGCCTCCACGCCGCCTTCTTCGCCGCCGCCCCGGCTGTAGACCGAGTTGATCATCACGGTGCGGCCGTTGTAGATGACATAGGTGTCACGGGGAAGGCTCATGACGCTGAGCTTCTGGTTGGGCACATCGTAGGCCGCCAACAGCATCGTATCGGTGTTGCCGCCGCTGACGCCCGCCACCAGGAAGGTGTAAAACTGCTCCTTGCGGCCGGCGGACAGGCCTGGGATCTCCACCTCTACCTCCTCACCCTGCTCGTTGATGATGGTGGTGTGCCGGGGGGTGGGAGTGGGGAGGGCCACCTCCGGCGGGGCGCTCATGAGGCCGAACACAATCGCCCCCGCCACGATGATGGCCGCCACCACCGTCAGGGCAATATACAGCCCCAGCAGAATCTTCTGCTTTTTGGTGCGCGGCCGGCCGGGCTTTTTCTCCCGCTTGGTCTCTTTTTCCCGCCGGGGACTCTCCGGCTTCTGTACCCGGGCGCCGCCCCGGTGGTTCTTTCTCTGTTCCGGGTTCATCAATCACTAGTTCCTTTCGTCTTGCTCCGCAGCCAATCCCGGGCCTTTACCGTATTGGGGTGCACGGGCAGGCCCCGCTCCGCCATCTCCTGTATGCTCATCTCGCACCCCAGGAGCACCGCCGCGTCCAGATCCTCATAGGCCAGCGCCCGCAGGCGCTCCACCCCCGGAAAGTCCCGGGTGGGCTCCATGTAGTCGGCGACATAGAGGAGCTTCTCCAGCAGGGTCATGCCGGCCTTTCCGGTGGTGTGCCAGAAAATGGCCTCGTAGATGTCGTCGCTCACCCCGTACACGTGCCGGGCCACACACGCGCCCGTCTTGGAGTGGAGGAGCTTGACGGCCTGCTGCTCCAATTCGTCCAGTACGATACCATATTTCGCGCATAATTGCAACTGCTCGTCCAGTTCCAAATACTTGGTGCAGTCGTGGAGGATCGCCGCCCGGCGGGCGTGCTCCTCATCGGCGCCCCAGCGCCGGGCCAGCCGCACCGCCTCCTCCTCCGTGCCCTTCACGTGGGCGATGCGCTTGGCGCGGATCATGGAGTAGGAGCAGGCCCGCAGCTCCCGGTCGGGCAGGCGCTTCAGATCCCGCCCCGCCCCGTAGAGCCCGTGGCGCAGGATGTAGCCGTACACCGCCGGAGACAGGTACTCCTGTCCCCCGCCTTGGGCCAGCAGCTCCCGCAGCCGGGTGGAGGACACGTCCACCACCTGGGGCAGTTGGAGCACGCACACCTTCGCCCCGAAGGTCTTGCGCAGATGCTCGGCCTGGATGGTGAGCAGCTCCCCGCAGTCGGCCTGGGTGCGGGCAAAGGCGCAGATGCCCGCCAGGGCGGTGATCCGCTCCGGCTCCCGCCAGTTCTGGAGGGTGAGGAACATGTCCGTCCCCATCATCAGCCACAGCTCCGCGCCGGGGTTCTGGGCGTGGAGCTGCGCCAGGGTGTCGGCGGTGTAGCTCTTGCCGGGGCGGGAGAGCTCCATGCCGCTGACGCTCACCCGGCCAGGCAGGAGCAGGCCGTCGGCGGCCAGCTCCACCATCTCCAGCCGGGCCTCCGGCCCGGGGGCGTCGGGGGGCAGGCGCTTGTGGGGCGGCAGCGCCGCCGGGACAAACCGCAGCTCGTCCAGCCCCAGCGCGTCCAGGGCCAGCCGGGCGGAGGTCAGGTGCCCCAGGTGGGGCGGGTTGAAGGTGCCGCCGTAGATGCCGAGCTTCATAGGCTTCCCCTCCTCTGCGTTACTTGCGCTTCTTGTCCGTCACCAGTACGATCTTGTCCTTTTTGTCCTTCTTATGGGTTGGACGATACAAAACGAATTTGGTTCCAATGACCTGTACCACCTGGCTCCGGGTGGCCTCCGCCAGGGCCTCGGCCGCCTCCCGGCTGCTCAGCAGGCTGTTCTCCAGAACCTTGCCCTTGATGAGCTCCCGGGCCTCCAGGGCGTCGTCGGCCTGCTTCACCAGGTTGTCCCCGATGCCGTCCTTGCCCACGTGCAGGATGGTGTCAATGCTGTTGGCCAGACCCCTGAGCTGGGCCCGCTGCTTGCTTGTCAGTTCTTCCATAGACCGGTCTCCTTTTGATCTGCCCTCCTGCGGGAAGGCATTTTACTTGTTCAGATACTGCTCCAGCTTCTCCCGAAAGGCCGTGAGCGCATTCCCCCGGTGGGAGATGGCGTTCTTCTCCGCCGGAGAGAGCTCCGCAAAGGTCTTTTTCAGGGCGGGGACAAAGAAAATGGGATCATAGCCGAAGCCGTCCTCCCCCTTGGGGGCGTAGGCCAAGGTGCCGGGACACTCCCCCCGGGCCTCCACCCGGTCCCCGTTGGGAAAGCAGCAGCAGATGGCGGAGACAAAGCGGCACCGCCGGTCCAGCTGCCCCCGCATGTTCTCCAGCAAAAGCCGGTAGCGGCCCACGTCGTCCAGCCCCGGCCCGCCGTAGCGGGCGGAGTACACGCCGGGCGCGCCGTTCAGCGCGTCCACGCACAGGCCGGAGTCGTCCGCGATGGCGGGCAGGCCGGAGGCCTCCATCACCGCGCGGGCCTTCAAAAAGGCGTTTTCCTCAAAGGTGGCGCCGGTCTCCTCCACGTCCACATCGACGCCCACCTCGGACTCCAGCACCACCTCCACCCCCAACTGGGAAAGGATGTCCCTCATCTCCACCAGCTTATGGGCATTCTTGCTGGCCAATACCAGTTTCATACATTTAGCCCCCCAACACTTGTCTCTGAATGTTCTGGAGCTCCCGGATGCCCTTGGCGCACAGCTCCACCAGGGCCCGCTGCTCCACGATGGTGAAGGGCCGGCCCTCGCCGGTGCCCTGGAGCTCCACCAGCTCCCCCGCGCCGGTCATGACGCAGTTGAGATCCACCTGGGCGTGGGAGTCCTCCTCATAGCACAGGTCCAGCATGGGCTCGTCCCCCACGATGCCGGCGGACACCGCCGCCACACAGTTGGTCAGCGGCATCTCTGGCAGGACACCGTCCATCACCAGCTTGTGCAGGGCCAGACTCAACGCCACAAACCCGCCGGTGACGGAGGCGGTGCGGGTGCCGCCGTCCCCCTGGAGTACGTCGCAGTCGATCGTAATAGTGCGCTCTCCCAGCTTTTTCATGTCCACGCAGGCCCGCAGGGCGCGGCCGATGAGCCGCTGGATCTCCGCGGAGCGGGGGGACAGCTTCAGCTTGGCGATATCCCGCCGGGATCGCTCCCGGTTGGCCCGGGGCAGCATGGAATACTCGGCGGTGACCCAGCCCTCCCCCTCGGGGACGTGGCGGGGCGCGCCCTCCTCCACGCTGGCGCAGCAGAGCACATGGGTGCTGCCGCAGCGGATCAGGCAGGAGCCCTCCGCAAATTGATTGATGTTGGGGATGATCTCCACGGGCCGGAGCTGATCCGCCGCCCGTCCGTCGATTCTCGCCATGTTACGGCCTCCAATCTCCAATATACGGGCCGATAAGGGCACCGGCCCATACTGCTTTTTAAACAAGGGCTTCGACAAATTTCTCCGCCTCAAAGGGCATCAGGTCGTCGATGCCCTCCCCCACGCCGATGAATTTCACCGGCACCTGAAGCTCCTGGGCGATGGCAATGACAATGCCGCCCTTGGCCGAGCCGTCCAGCTTGGTCAGGACGATGCCGGTGATGCCCGCGGCCTCCTTGAACTGCTTGGCCTGGATCAGGCCGTTCTGTCCGGTGGTGGCGTCCAGCACCAGCAGGGTCTCCCGGTCGCAGCCGGGCAGCTCCCGGTCCACGACGCGGCTGATCTTATTCAGCTCGTTCATCAGGTTCTGCTTGTTGTGCAGCCGCCCGGCGGTGTCGATGAGCACCACGTCTGCGCTGCGGGCCTTGGCGGCGGACAGGGCGTCAAAGACCACCGCCGCGGGATCGGCCCCCTCGTACTGGCGGACGAGCTCCACGCCGCTGCGCTCGCTCCAGATCTCGAGCTGGTCGGCGGCGGCGGCCCGGAAGGTGTCGGCGGCGGCCATCAGCACCCGGCGGCCCTCCCCCTTCATCCGGGCGGACAGCTTGCCGATGGTGGTGGTCTTGCCCACGCCGTTGACGCCGATGAATAGGGCCACCGACGGGGCGGTATCCAGCTTCAGGGCGGGCTCCCCCACCTGGAGCATGTCGGTGAGCACCTGGCGCAGGCACGCCCGCGCCCCCTCCATGTCCTTGATCTTCTCCGCCTTCACCCGGCGGCGCAGCTCCTCCACGGCCTTCATGGTGGTCTCCACCCCCATGTCGCCCAGAATCAGCGTCTCCTCCAGCTCGTCGTAGAAGTCGTCGTTCAGCTCTCCGGCGAAGAGCTGGTCGAAGGAGTGTCCGATGTTCTCCTTGGTGCGGGTCAGCCCCGCCTTGATCTTTTCAAAAAAGCCCATGTGGTGTTGGTTCCTTTCGTCGTTCAAACATGGTATTCATCCTCCGCCCAGCGGGCGGGGTTATGCTCGATGTAGCTCCAGTGGTTGAGAAGGTCGTTCTCATCCCGGATGATGTGGTCGTGATAGGATCCCTGCCAGAGCGGGCGGCCGCACACGCGGTTGGTGTAGCGCTTGAGAGAGGAGACAAAACTCGGCACGCGCATCCCAGTAGGGCGCGGCATCCCTGACGCGCCGTTTCCCTCCCCGCAGACGCACAGCAAAATGTGAACATGATTTGGCATGATGACCGACGCCGCAATCTGAATTTGGGCGTCATGTCCGGCCAGATAGTCCATCGCGTCCTGAACGCACCGGCCGGTCTCCGACAACTGTACCAGCGGCGCGTCAGGGATGCCGCGCCCTACAATCTCGCTCAGGATGGGGAGCCGGTTCTGGGTGCAGAGGGTAAGAAAATATACTCCGCTCCGGCTGTAATCATACCCGCGCAGGCGCGGATGCACCCGCTTTGGAAGCTCCGTCATTTGATGTGCAGCTCCTTCTCCACGTCGTTCAGGTTGATGGTCAGCATCCGGCTCACGCCCTGCTCCTTCGTCGGCGCAAAGTCCGCTTCGCTCGGAACTCCCGCAGGCGGAAATTCCTCGCCCGCTCCCTTGCGTCTCCTCTCCCCGGCGAACCCGTTTCACTGGGCTTCGCCGGGGTCTGCTCATACCCTGCGGCACAGGTGCGGCCTGCCCCTGCTGGGTGTTGCCGTCCGCCGCGTCCGACGTCATTTGATGTGCAATTCCTTCTCCACATCGTTCAGGTTGATCGTCAGTATCCGGCTCACGCCCTGCTCCTGCATGGTGACGCCGTAGAGCACGTCGGCCTCCTCCATGGTGCCGCGGCGGTGGGTGATGACGATGAACTGGGTCTTGTCCGCCATTTGGCGCATATAGCGGGCGAAGCGCACCACGTTGGCGTCGTCCAGGGCGGCCTCGATCTCGTCCATGACACAGAAGGGGGTAGGCCGCACCTTCAGAATGGCGAAGTAAAGGGCGATGGCCACGAAGGCCTTCTCGCCGCCGGAGAGGAGGGAGAGCACCTTGAGGGCCTTGCCGGGGGGCTGCACCCGGATTTCAATGCCGCAGTTGAGGATGTCCTCCGGCTCCTCCAGCTCCAGGGTGGCCTTGCCGCCGCCGAACAGCTCAGTAAAGGTCTGCTGGAACGCCTCGTTGATGACGGAAAACTGCCGGGCGAAGATGGTTTTCATCTCCTCGGTGATGTCGGCGATGATGCCCTCCAGCTCCTTCTTGGACTTGAGCACGTCGTCCCGCTGGTCGGTCAGGTAGGTGTACCGCTCGTTGACCCGCTGGAACTCCTCAATGGCATCCAGGTTGATGTTGCCCAGACCGGAGATCGCCTTTTTCAGCTCGCCCACCCGGCGCTGGGCCTTGGGGACGCTCTCCAGCTCCACCCGCTGGGCGCGGGCGGCCTCATGGGACAGCTCATAGGTCTCCCACAGCTTGTCCAGCAGGGTTTTCTCCTCCAGGGCGGCGGCGGCCTTCCTCTGTTCTAAGACGGAGACCTCCCGCTCTAAGTTTAACAGTTCGCTGTTTTTTTCCCGCGCCTGCTTGTCGGCCTGGTTGCGCCGGGCCTCCAGGGACAGCTTCTCCTCATTGATGCGGGCGATGGCCTCCTGCCGCTCCCGGTTCTCCTGGCGGATGGCCTGGAGCCGCCGTTCCTTCTCCAGGATCTCCTCCTCCAGGGCGGCGTTCTTCTCCTCAAACGCGGTGAGCATCCGCTCCCGCTCGGCCCGGTCGCCGGTGAGATCCCGCCGCAGGGCCTCCAGCTCGGTAAGGCTCTGTCCGGCGGCCTGCTGCTCCGCCTCCAGGCCGGCCCGGCGCATGTTCAGCTCCGCGATGGCCTCCCGGATACCGGCGGTGCGCGCCTGGAGCTCGCTCTGGCCCTGGGCCTTGCCCTCGGCTTCGGCCCGCAGGGCGGCGGCCGAGCCCTCCAGGGCCTCAATGCGCGCCCGGGCGGCGGCGGTATCCGCCTCGGTCTGGGCGGAGCGGGCCTGAATCTGCTCCAGCTCCCGGCGCTGCTCGTCCCGGCGGCGGGAGGCATCGGCGAGCTGGGCGTCGAAATGGGCCAGCCGCTCCTCCAGCTTGAGGATGGCGTCCTCGTGCTGGCGCTGCTGGGCCTGGGCGGTCTCCACCTCGTAGGCGGCGGCGGTGGCCTCCCGCCTGGCCTCCTCCATGGCCTGGGCGGCGGCGGTGCGCTGCTCCTCCACACCGGCGCGCTGCCGGTTCAGCCGCTCCAGCTCGTTGGCCCGGCTGAGGATGCCCGCGCTGCGGGACACCGAGCCGCCGGTCATGGAGCCGCCGGGGTTGAGCACCTGGCCGTCCAGGGTGACGATTTTGAAGCGGTGGCCGTATTTGCGGGCCATGGCGATGGCCGCGTCCATATCCTCGGCCACCACGGTGCGCCCCAGCAGATTGGAAAAAATCCTCTGGTAGCGGGGGTCGAACTGCACCAGCTCGTCCCCCAGGCCCACGAAGCCCGCCTCCCCCCGCACGCCCTGCTCCCGGAAGTCGGAGGGGCGGATGGTGGTCAGGGGCAGGAAAGTGCTCCGGCCGCCGTCCCGGCGCTTGAGGTACTGGATGGCGGCCTTGCCGTCCTCCTCCCGCTCCACCACAATGTGCTGCATGGCGCCGCCCAGGGCGGTCTCAATGGCCACGGTGCAGTGGTCGGGCACGTGGAGCAGCCCGGCCACCGGGCCGTGAACTCCCTTGAGCTGGCCCCGCCGGGCCTCCCCCATCACCAGCTTTACCGCCTTGGAGTAGCCCTCGTAGAGCTTCTCCATCTCGGAGAGCATGTGGATACGGGAGTGGAGGGCGTTCTCCTCCATCTGGAGCTTGACATGGCGCTCCTCGGCCTCCTTGGCTTTTTTCCGGCGGGACTCCAGCCGCAGGCCGTAGCCGTTGAGCACATTCTGGAGGGAATCCCGGTCCTCCCGGGCCTGGGCCAGCTCCTTTTGGGCCGCGTCCCGGCCCTCCTGAAGCTGGCGCACCCGCTCCTCACCGGCGGACAGCTCCTGATGCACCGCCTCATCCCGGTCCAGCAGCTCCTGGGCCGCGGCGGCCAGGGCGGAGAGCAGAGCCTTGGCCTCGGAGGCGGAGGCGTTTTCCACCGCCTCCTTCCGGCGCAGCTCCTCCAGCTCTCCGGCCAGGGTGCCTGCGGAGCGGACGGCCTCCTCGGCCTCCCCCTGTTTCGCGGACAACTCCGCCGCCAGGGCGTCCAGCTCGCCCACCAGCGCCCCCAGACGCTCCTTCCGCTCGGCAATCTGGGCGCCGATGGAGTCGGCCCGGCCCTCCTGCTGCTCCAGCTCCCGCTGGATGCGGTCCCGGTTCTCCAGGTTGTTCTGGATGTTGGCCCGGAGTACCGCCACGGCGTTTTCCAGTCCGTTGGCGTCGGCCTCCCGCTGCATCATCTGGAAGCGGACGCCCTCGGCCTCCACGTCCTTGTCCCGCATCTGGGCGGCGTGCTCCTCGGCGGCGGCGTAGAGGGCCTCCACCGCCCCCTGGGCCTCCTCCTTCTGGCGGACGGCGTTCTCGTAGTCAGACAGGGTCTTGATGGCCCCCGCCCGTATTTTCTCCAACTGCTCCAGCCACAGGGAGATCTCCAGCCCCCGCAGCTCGTCCCGCAGCACCAGGAACTTCCGGGCCTTCTCGCTCTGTGCGCGGAGGGGCTCCACCTGGAGCTCCAGCTCGTCGATCTTGTCGGTGATGCGCACCAGGTTCTCCTGGGTGCGCTCCAGCTTGCGCTCGGCCTCCTCCTTCCGGTGGCGGAAGCGGGAGATACCGGCGGCCTCCTCAAAGACCTCCCGGCGGTCGGCGCTCTTGACAGACAAAATCTCGTCAATGCGGCCCTGCCCGATGATGGAGTAGCCCTCGCGGCCCAGGCCGGTGTCCATGAACAGCTCGTTCACGTCCTTCAGGCGGACGGAACGGCGGTTGATGTAGTACTCGCTCTCGCCGGAGCGGTAGTACCGCCGGGTGACCATCACCTCGCTCTCCTCCATCGGGAAGATGTGGTCGGTGTTGTCCAGCACCAGGGAGACCTCCGCGAAGCCCTGCTGTCTGCGCACCGCCGTGCCGCCAAAGATTACGTCCTCCATCTTGCCGCCCCGCAGGGCCTTGGAGGACTGCTCCCCCATGACCCAGCGGATGGCGTCGGATATATTCGATTTCCCGCTTCCGTTGGGACCCACAATGGCGGTCATGTCCTCCCCAAAGGAGAGTACCGTCTTGTCCGGAAAGGATTTGAACCCCTGGATTTCCAGTGCTTTTAAATACAAGGTCTGCACCTCGCCATGCTTTCATTCTGAATAAATTATTATACCAAGGAACGGCGTCCTTTGCAAACCCTTTTCCACAAAAACGCGGAGCGCCTGAGCGCTCCGCGTCTGGTTTGGTGGTATACAGCGGGCAAACCATTTCGCAGGGGCGGATACCTACATCCGCCCGCCGTACACTAGGTTTTGCACTACCCCAGGCCCTGTGAAGGCCTGACAGGACGGGCGGCCATAAAGGCCGCCCCTACAGAGGAGCCGGACAGCCCCTGCACGTAGGGGCGACCCTTGTGGTCGCCCGCGGGCCGGTTATTCCCCCGCCCTCAGCTTCTCTATCGCGGCCCTGGCCGCGTTCTGCTCCGCCTCTTTTTTGCTGCGGCCGCGGCCCTGGCCGATGGGAATGCCGTTGAGATCCACCTCCACCGAGAAGATCTTGGCGTGATCGGGGCCCTCGGCGCCGATGAGCTGGTAGCCCAACACCTGGCCGCTCTCCCGCTGCACCAGCTCCTGAAGGGCGGTCTTGTAATCGCGGCTGGCGCTCTTCTCCGCCTCCCGGTCCAGGATGAACTTCTGGATGAGCTTCCGGGCCGAGCCGATGCCGCCGTCCAGGTACACGGCGGCCAGCACCGCCTCCACCGCGTCGGCAATGATGGAGGGCCGCTCCCGGCCGCCGCCGGCCTCCTCCCCCTTGCCCAGCTTCAGGTAGGCGCCCAGCTCCAGGCACTGGGCCACTTCCACCAGGCTGCCCTCACACACCAGGGCCGCCCGGGTGCGGGTCAGATCCCCTTCCGGCAGGTCGGGGTGGGTGCGGAACAGGTAGTCGGCCACGACCATACCAAGCACAGAGTCCCCCAGGAATTCCAGCCGTTCATTGCTCTGTAGCCCCTTGGCCTTGTTCTCGTTGGCGTAGGAGCTGTGGGTGAGGGCGTTTTCCAGAAGGGCCCGGTTGGTAAACCGGTAACCCAGCTTTTCTTCCAATGCCTCCATGGCCGATCCTCCCTTTCAAAGCCGGAGCCCCGCCGGGAGGCGGGGCTCCTGTCTCTTTGGTTTCTTCAGTCCTCCAGCTTGGACTTGAGGTAGCGGACCAGATCCGCCACGGTGGAGATACCGGACAGATCCTCCTCGTCCATGTCCTCCAGGCCAAACTCCTCTTCCACAGCCATGGTCATCTCCACGATGTCCAGGGAGTCGGCCCCCAGATCCTCAAACGAGGTGTCCATGGTAATGCTGTCCACGTCCACGCCGAACTGTTCGGACAGCAGGGCGGCGAGCTTCTCGAAAATCATGTTCATCTACTCCTGTCGCTTCCGTCGTTCCCGACGGTGTCATTGCACTATGATAATAGGCAAGTTTCTCCCGCCTGTCAATAGGAAAGTCAAAATTTTCCCATTTACTCACTGCGCAGGCGCATGTGGTCGATATTTTCGGTGATGTCCTCTATGATGCCGGAGGCGGCGAAGGCCTGGGCCTGGCGGATGGCGTTCTTGATGGCGAAGGCGTCGGAGGAGCCGTGGGCTTTGATGACGGGCTTGGAGATGCCGATGAGGGGAGTGCCGCCCACCTCCCCGGCGTCCATCATCTTCTTGAAGTCCCGCAGGCCTCCGGAAACCAGCACCGCCGCCAGCTTGGTGAGCAGGTTCTTCTTGAACATGGCCTTGAGCTGCTTTGCCATGAAGCCGCCGGTGCCCTCCATGGTCTTGAGGAAGATGTTGCCGGAGTAGCCGTCGGACACGATCACGTCCACCTCGCCGTACACCGCCTCCCGGGCCTCCACGTTGCCCACGAAGTGGATGCGCCCGGCCTTGCCCGCCTCGGTGAGCAGGGCGTAGGCCTCCCGCTGGAGGTCGGTGCCCTTGGAGGGCTCGGCGCCAATGTTGAGCAGGCCCACCTTGGGCTCGGGGCGCTTGAGCACCCGCTCGGCGTAATAGGAGCCCATAAAGGCGAACTGGAGCAGATACTCCGGCGTACCCTCCGCCGTGGCGCCGCAGTCGATGAGCACCGCGCCGCCGCCGCCGGTGGGCACCACCGGGGCCATGGCCGCCCGGCGGATGCCCCGGATGCGCTTGACCATCAGCGTGGCCGCCGACAACAGCGCCCCCGTGCTGCCCGCGGAGACAAAGGCCGCCCCGTCCCCGTTCTTCAGCAGGTTCAGGCCCACGGTCAGGGAGGAGTCCTTCTTCTCCTTAAAGGCGGTGGCCGGGTTGTCGCACATCTCCACCACCTCGGAGGCGTGGACAATCTCCAGCCCCGGGGGCAGTTCGCCGATGCCGTCCTCCTTGAGCACCTTGAGGATGTCCTCCCCCCGGCCCACCAGAATGACTTCCACGCCCAGCTCCCGCACCGCAGCGAGGGCGCCCCGCACGTTGGAGACGGGCGCGTTGTCGCCGCCCATGGCGTCTACGATGATCTTCATATGTTCTCCTCCACTTTCTCTGTTCATTCCTGGATAAACGGCAACAGCGGGCGGGCGCCCGGCGGGGCGGGCGACCACAAGTGTCGCCCCTATGCGTTTGGGCCGCCCGGTGTTCCTGTAGGGGCGGCCTTTATGGCCGCCCGTTCTGTCCAATCCCCAGGGTGCCGGAGCGGGAACCCCGCGGCAGCGGGCGGATATGGGCATCCACCCCTACGGACGTGCGCGCGGCAGGGCGGGCGACCACAAGGGTCGCCCCTACGCGTTGGGGCCGCCCGGTGTTCCTGTAGGGGGCGATGCCCTCATCGCCCCGCCCCATCGTCTTGCCGCAGAGGCCGGGGCTCGTCCGTAAGGCCCAGAAGATAGTCGGCGCTGATGTTGTAGTGCTCACACAAAAGGGCAAGCTTGGCAAAGGTAGATGCCTTGCGGCCATTTTCCATTTCACCAATTTGATTTTGTTTGATACCGAGAAAATCGGCCAAGTCTTTTTGAGTTTCTCCCCTATCTTTTCTTAGGCACTTTAGCCGTGTGCCAAACAAATCATTGGAATACACCGAATCCCCCCTTGACATTTCCCACTAATAGCGTGTATACTAAATACACACTATTAGTGGGGTGTTGATAAAATGAATGACTTCCTACAGCAGCTCTTAGAACATGAGCTGGATAACAGGCACTTGGATTTCCGTCAGGCCCCCGGCTATCAAGAGCGGCTGGAGCGCATCAGCGCCTGCCACGACCAGATCCGCTCCTCCCTCGGGCTGGATTTTCTCGACCGTCTCAACGATCTGGAGGGCGAAATGTCCGATTATGAGCGGCTGGCCTGCTTCCGGCACGGCTTCCGTCTGGCCGGGCGTCTCCTCATGGAACTTCTGCCTTGAGCAGCGGGCGGATGTGGGCATCCGCCCCTACAGGTGCGCGCGGCAGGGCGGGCGACCACAAGGGTCGCCCCTACGTGTTGGGGCCGCCCAGCGTTCCTGTAGGGGCGGCCTTTATGGCCGCCCGTTCTGTCCGATCCCCAGGGTGTCGGTGCGGGAACCCCGCGGTAGCGGGCGGATGTGGGCATCCGCCCCTACGGACGTGCGCCCGGCAGGGCGGGCGACCACAAGGGTCGCCCCTACGTGTTGGGGCCGCCCGGTGCTCCTGTAGGGGCGGCCTTTGTGGCCGCCCCTACCGCCAGTCCAGCCCGTCCAGAAGCTCCAAGGCCCGCTTGGACAGCTCGGCATTTTTATTCCGCTTGCCTTTGACGCGGTAGCCCAGGGGCGGGATGATGCCGAAGTTGACGTTCATGGGCTGGAAGTCGGTGACGCTCTCGTTGCTGACATAGCGCGCCAGGGCGCCGACGGCGGTCTCCTGGGGGAAGTCCACGGGGGGCCTCCCCTCCAGCCGCCGGGCCAGCTCCACGGCGACCAGGAAGCCGGAGGCGGTGGACTCCACGTACCCCTCCACGCCGGTGATCTGCCCGGCGAAGCAGACGCGGGGCTCCTTCTTCACCCGGTAATAGCGGTCCAACAGCCGGGGGGAGTCCAGATAGGTGTTGCGGTGCATGACGCCGTAGCGCACGAACTCGGCGTTCCTGAGGGCGGGGATCATGGAGAACACCCGCCTCTGCTCCGGCCATTTCAGGTGGGTCTGGAAGCCCACCAGGTTGTAGATGGTGCCGTCGGCGTTGTCCCGGCGGAGCTGCACCACGGCGAAGGGCTCCTTTCCGGTCTTGGGATCGTTCAGGCCACGGGGCTTGAGGGGGCCGTAGCACAGGGTCTGCTTCCCCCGGCGGGCCATGACCTCCACGGGCATACAGCCCTCGAACACATGCTTGTCCTCAAAGCCGTGAACCTCCGCCTCCTGGGCGGCGCACAGCTCGGCCCAGAAGGCGTCGTACTCCTCCTCCGTCATGGGGCAGTTGATGTAGTCCGGGGTCCCCCTGTCGTAGCGGGAGGCGAAGAAGGCGTTCTCCATGTCCACGCTCTCGAAGGTGACCAGGGGGGCCGCCGCGTCGTAGAAATTGAGGGTGCGGCTCTCGGGGAAGAAGGCCCGGATGGCCTCCGCCAGCGGGTCGGAGGTCAGGGGGCCGGAGGCCACGATCACGTTCCCCGACTCCGGGATTTGGGTGACCTCCCCCTCCTCCACGGTGATGAGGGGGTGGGAGCGGAGCTTCTCCGTCACCGCACGGGCGAACCCGTGGCGGTCCACCGCCAGGGCGCCCCCCGCCTCCACCCGGTGGGCGTCGGCGCAGGACAGGATCAGGGAGTCCATGCGGCGCAGCTCCTCCTTGAGCAGGCCCACCGCGTTCTCCAGCTGATCCGAGCGCAGGGAGTTGGAGCACACCAGCTCCCCAAACCACTCGGTATGGTGGGCGGGGGTCATTTTGGAGGGCTTCATCTCCCGCAGGGTGACGGGGACGCCCCGCTGGGCAAGCTGCCACGCGGCCTCCGAGCCCGCCAGGCCTGCGCCGATTACAATAACTGGTTCCATGGGTTCCTCCTTGTGTGGGACTCAGCGGATGAAGTGGGTGCGCAGAGGCTCCTCCCGCTCCGGCAGGCCGTATTTCTCCCGGCCCAAGGCGATGCTCTTGACCAGGAAGGCCATGTTCCGGGCCAGGGTGCGCATGGTCTGGAGGCCCTCGGTGTCCTGGGCGGCCTCGCCGGGCAGGCGGCCGTGGATGCTGTTCCAGTACTGGCTGGAGGCCACCGGCATGCCGCTGATGGTAAAGAATTTGTTCAGCTCGTCAAAGGTGGAGGACAGGCCGCCCCGCCGGGCCGCCGCCACGGCGGCCCCCACCTTCATGGTCTTGTCAAAGGGGGTGGAGTAAAACAGCCGGGTCAGCAGGGCCACCAGGGTGGCGTTGGCCGAGGCGTAGTACACCGGGCTGCCCACCACCAGCCCGTCGCAGGCCTCCAGCTTGGGGGCCAGCTCGTTCACCAGATCGTCGAACACGCACCGGCCCAGCTCGGCGCACTTGCCGCAGGCGATACACCCCCGGATAACCCGGTTTCCCACCTGCACCCGCTCGGTCTCCAGGCCCTCGGCGGCAAACACGGCCTCCATCTCGTCCAGGGCGGCGGCGGTGTTGCCCTTGGGCCGGGGACTTCCGTTGAGCAGCAGAATCTTCATGCCAACACGCTCCTTTTCCGGTTACACGCCCATACACCCCCCCACCAGGGCGATGACCGCCAGATGGGCGGGATAGAAGGCGTAAAAGAACCACTTGGGAATCCGGAGGCCGGAGTGGGTGCGGCAGAGGATCAGCGGCAGGGCCAGCAGGGCGAAGATCGTCCAGTTGACGGCGTGGCCGCCCACCACCAGGGCCAGGGGATCCTCCAGGGAGCCGCCCCACAGGGCGGGAAGCCAGAACAGGATGTACAGCCCCGCCAGCAGGGCGGGTTTGTTCCGGCAGAAGTAAAAGATCAGCATCAGAATGACGCCGTTGTAGTTGTAGTCAAAGCTTCCGAAGGCCAGCACCAGAACCCCCAGCACAAAGAGCCACCAGCGCCGGGTGGTCAGCCCCCACATGGCCAGCAGGCTGAGGAAGAGGGTGAAGAAGATGTTCCAGTTGGTCAGGTTGCCCAGGATGTCGTCGGCGTTGAAGGCGAGAATCCAGAAGGGCTGGGACACCACGGCGAAAATCGCCAGCCGCCCCAGGTAGCGCCTGATGTCGTGGGTGTAGAGCAGGCCCACCGTCATACAGTAGCAGAACAGGGGGAAGGCCAGCCGGCCGATCCACCGGAATATGGGCGTCTCCGGGAAGAAGGCCCCGCCAATGTGATCCAGCAGCATGGCGGCAATGGCGACCAGCTTGAGCAGGTCGGTGTCCAGGTTGGTGCGCAGCTTTCTCTCTTGGGTTTCCATGATCTCATTCCTCCGGTATTTCAACTGAGTCTGCCGTCAGGGGGAATCCCTGACGGCTTCCACCGGTGGAAGCGGGCCTCAGGCCTCGCTTTTGGTCTTGGCCGCGGCTTTTTTCGCCGTCGGTTTCTTTGCCGCCGTCTTCTTGGGAGCGGCGGTTTTCTTGGCGGCCGCCGTCTTCGCGGCCGGCTTTTTGGCGGCGGTCTTTTTGGCCGCCGCCTTTTGGGCGGGCTTCTTCTCCTCCTCGGGAGGGGCGCCCTCTGCCGGGCTCTCCGCGGAGGCGGCCTTTTTCTTGTAGCCCCGCTGATCCTCGGGCAGGAAGTTGGGGCACTCCGGGTTGATGCAGAAGGGCTTCTTGAACCCCCGGCCCGACTTCTTGAACAGGGTGTGGCCGCACTCGGGGCAGGTCTCCTTCACCGGCACGTCCCAGGTCATGAAGTCGCACCGCTTGGCCTCGTCCTTGCTGGAGTTGTTCTCGCAGCCGTAGTAGGCGTATCCCCGCTTGGAGGTCTTTTTGAGGATCTTGCCGCCGCACTTGGGGCACTTGCCGGGCATCTCGATGACGATGGGCTGGGTGTGGTCGCACTCCGGCCAGCCGGGGCAGGCCAGGAAGCGGCCGAACCGGCCGGACTTGTACACCAGATTGCGCCCGCACTTGGGGCAGATCACGTCGGACACCTCGTCGGGTACCTTGATGCGCTCGCCGTCCAGATCCGCCTCGGCCTTCTGGAGCTCCTGCTCAAAGTCGCCGTAGAAGTCGCCCAGCAGGCTCTTCCAGTCCACCTTGCCGGTCTCCACCTCGTCCAGCCGCTCCTCCATAGTGGCGGTGAAGGCGGTATCCACAATGTCGGTGAATTTGTCCTTCATCAGGCCGGTGACCACCTCCCCCAGGGGGGTGGGGCGGAGGTTCTTGCCCTCCTTCACCACATACTCCCGGTCCAGGATGGTGGAGATGGTGGGGGCGTAGGTGGAGGGGCGGCCGATGCCCTTCTCCTCCAGGGCCTTGATCAGCGTGGCCTCGGTGTAGCGGCTAGGGGGCTGGGTGAAGTGCTGGTCGGGCTTGAGGGCCTCCAGCTTCAGGGCCTCCCCCTCCTTCAGATCGGGCAGGGGGGACTGGAACGCCTCCTCCTCCTCGTCCTTCCCCTCCACGTACACGGCGGTGTAGCCGGAGAACTTGAGGGCCGAGTGGGTGGCCCGGAAGGTGTATCCCGCGGAGGTCACCTCGATGGACACGCTGTCGTACACGGCGGAGGCCATCTGGCAGGCCAGGAAGCGGCTCCAGATGAGCTTGTAGAGCTTATACTGCTCGGCGGTGAGGGACTTCTTGATGTCCTCCGGGGTCAGGTTCACGTTGGAGGGCCGGATGGCCTCGTGGGCGTCCTGGGCGCCGGATTTGGTCTTGTAGACCCGGGCCTTGCCGGGGTAGTAGTCCGCGCCGTAGCGGGCGAGGATGAAGTCCTTCGCGGCGGCGGTGGCCTCGTCGGACAGGCGGAGGGAGTCGGTACGCATATAGGTGATGAGACCCACGGTGCCCTCCCCCTCGATGTCCACGCCCTCATAGAGCTGCTGGGCGATGGACATGGTCCGCCGGGGCGTCATGTTGAGCTTGCGGCTGGCCTCCTGCTGGAGGGTGGAGGTGATGAAGGGGGGCGCGGGGTTGCGCTGCTTGTCCTGCCGCTTGACGCCGGTGACGGCGAAGGGGGCGTTCTTCACCGCCTCCATGACGGCGTTGACCTCCGCCTCGCTGTTCAGCTCCACCTTCTTCTCCCGGCCGTAGAAGCTGGCCTTGAACTGCCCCAGGTTGGGGGCGATGCGGGAGAGATCAGCGTCCAGGGACCAGTACTCCTGGGGGACGAAGGCCTTGATGTCGGCCTCCCGCTCGCACACCAGCCGGGTGGCCACCGACTGCACCCGCCCGGCGGACAGGCCCCGGCGGATCTTCTTCCACAGCAGGGGGGAGATCTGATAGCCCACGATGCGGTCCAGCACCCGGCGCGCCTGCTGGGCGTTCACCAGATCCATATCGATGGCCCGGGGGTGGGCGATGGAGTCGTTGACCACCTTCTTGGTGATCTCGTTGAAGGTCACCCGGTAGGTCTTGTCGTCCGGGATGCCCAGCATCTCCTTCAGGTGCCAGGAGATGGCCTCGCCCTCCCGGTCGGGGTCGGTGGCGAGGAACACTTTCTCACTCTTCTTGGCGGATTTTTTCAGCTCGTCAATGACCTCTTCCTTGCCCTTGATGGGCTGGTAGTTCAGTTCAAAGCCGTGCTCCACGTCCACGCCCAGCTTGCTCTTGGGCAGGTCGCGCACATGGCCCATGGAGGCCTTCACCTCATAGCCCGGGCCCAGATATTTGCCGATGGTCTTGGCCTTCGCCGGAGACTCGACGATCACCAAATTCGATTTTGCCACAGCATAGTACTCCTTACATACTTAGTCGTCAAAGCGGACGGCAGCGGTAAACCGCTTGCCGGGAAGCTCATTCAGATAGCCCTGAGCCTGCAGCAGGGTCAGGGCAGTGTTCACCCGCCGGGCGGGAATCTCGGTGCGGCCCACGATCTCGTCGGGCACCAGGGCGCGGCCGCTCAGCAGGGCGAAGATGGCCCGCTGTTCGTCCCCCATGGCCTCCAGCTCACTCCGGGGGCGCAGAGGGAGGGGATTCCTCTCCGCCGGACGGGGCACCGGCTCCGGCGCCGGCTCGGCCGCCGCCTCCAGCCGCGCCTCCGCCCCCTCCCGGGACAGCGAAGGGGCCTGCCGCACCTTATGGGGAAAGCGTGTCACATATTCCACCAGAATATCCTGGGCCGAGCGGATCAGCTTGGCCTCGCCCCGGGCGATCAGGCCGTTGGTGCCCGCGCTCATGGGCGCGTCCGCCGGGCCGGGGACGGCGAATACCTCCCGGTTCTGGTCCAGGGCCAGCCGGGCGGTGATCAGCGTGCCGCTGTGCTCGGCGGCCTCCACCGCCGCCACGCCCGCGGACAGGCCGCTGAGGATGCGGTTGCGGATGGGGAAGCGCCACCCCTCCGGCGGGGTGCCGGGCGGGTTTTCCGACAGGATGGCCCCCGCGGCGGCCACGTCCTCGTAGAGTCCCTGGTTGCGCCGGGGGTAGACCACGTCCACCCCGCCGGCCAGCACCGACACCGCCGGGCCGCCGCCCTGGAGGGCCCCCTTGAGGGCGGCCGCGTCGATGCCCTGGGCCAGGCCGGAGAGCACCAGCGCCCCCGACCGGGCCAGCTCCAGGCCCAGCCGCCCCGCCATGGCCACGCCGTAGGGGGTACACTCCCGGGACCCCACGATGGCGACGGCCAGCTCCTCGTCAAAGCGGAAGAGCCGCCCCTTCACATAGAGCACCAGGGGAAAGTCGTGGAGCTGGAGCAGACGCTCCGGGTAGGCCGCGTCCTGGTAGGTCAGCAGGGTGACGCCCAGCCGGTCGCAGTCGCCCAGGATGCGCTCCGCCCGCTCCAGGGACTTGTCCGCCAGGGAGCGGCAAAGCCTTTCACTCAACGAAAGCAGTTCGTACTCCCCGGGGTCGGCGAAGTAGGCCGCCTCTGCGGTGCCGAACCGGCGCACCAGCGCCGCGGCCGTCTCGGGCCGGAGGCCCTCCCGGGTGGTGAGCCACAGCAGATAGGTTAACGCAGCCACGGGATTGCCTCCTTCCGGTTGTTGTCTTGTTCTGTGCCGCGCCAGCGCGCGGTCCCACCGGAGTGGGGCCGTCCGCTGGGGCGGCCTGGCTCAGCGCCAGCCCTCCCAGAGCACCACAGACGCCGCCACGGCGGCGTTGAGGGACTCGCAGCGGTCCCGCATGGGGATTTTCAAAGTCGCCCGGCAGGCGTCCAGCACCGGCTGGGACACCCCCCGCCCCTCGCTGCCGATGACCACGGCGGCGCTGCCCAGGGGAACGGAGCGGATGTCCTCCGTGTCGTCCCGCAGGGCGGCGGCGTACAGGGAGACGGCCGACCGGGCCAGCAGGCCGGTCAGATCCTCCAGCGTCCCCTCCCACACCGGCAGGCGGAAGCAGGCCCCCATGGTGGCGCGCACCGTCTTGGGGGCAAAGGGCTCGGCGCAGCCGGGCAGCAGGAACAGCCCCGCCGCCCCGAAGGCGTCGGCGGTGCGCCAGACGGTGCCCACGTTGCCGGGGTCCTGCACCCCGTCCAGCACCAGCAGGCGGCCCTCCGGCAGCGTCTCCGGCGGAGCGGTGTCCGGCGTCCGGCACACGGCCAGCATGCCCTGGGGTGTCTCCACGGTGGACACCGCCCGCAGCAGCGCCTCCGGCACCTCCACCACCCGCACCCCGGCGGGCAGCTCCGCCGGGGGGGCGGTTCCCTCCGCCACCGCCAGCAGCTCCGGCGGCGGCCCCCAGCGCAGGGCCTCCCCCACCAGCTTGGTCCCTTCGCAGAGGAATACCCCCTGGGCCCGGCGGGTCTTTTTCTCCGCCCCCAGCCTGCGCAGGCGGGTGATCAGCGGATTTTGCCGGCTGGTGATGCGCTCCATGGCGGTCCTCCTTACAAGTCCTGGAGATGGTTGATGTCCTCCGTGCGGCCCAGGGCCACCACCGCATCGCCCGGCTCAATAACATAGCTGGCGCCGGGGGCCACGTTCAGCGCCCCGTCCTTGCCCCTGCGCACGGCGATGATGTTGACCTTGTAACGGGCCCGCACATCCAGATTTTGAATCGTTTCGTAGTGCCACTCCTTGGGCACGGCGGTCTCCACGATGCCGAAATCCTCGCTCAGCTCAATGAAGTTGAGCACGTTGGAGCTGGAGAGCCCCTGGGCCAGCTTGACCCCCATCTCGTGCTCGGGGAATACCACCCGGTCCGCCCCGATCTTCTCCAGCACCTTGCGGTGGACGTGGCTCTGGGCCTTGCAGATGACCCGCTTGACCCCAATCTCCTTCAGATTAAGCGTGATAAGGGCGGAGTTTCCGATATCGTCTCCCACCGCCACCACGGCGCAGTCGTAGTTGCGCACGCCCAGGGCCCGCAGAACCGAGGGGTCCCTGGCGTCGCCGGTGACGGCGTGGGTGACCTTTTCGGCCACCCTCTGCACGTGATCCTCCCGCTCGTCCACTGCCAGCACCTCATGGCCCAGGGAGCTGAGCTCCGTGGCCACGGCGCTGCCAAACCGGCCCAGGCCGATGACAACAAAGGTTTTCATAACGTGGAAAACACTTCCTTTTCTCCTGATGCGGCGCTTCAGCCGATCATGACGTTCATCTCAGGGTATTTGATCTTGGCCGGATGCCTGTTTCCGGTGATAAAGGCGATGGAGAAGGACAGGATGCCCACACGGCCCATATACATCAGCAGGATCAGCAGCCCCTGGGAGAAGGGGGTGAGGGTGGGGGTGATCCCGGTGGTCAGGCCCACCGTGCCCATGGCGGAGGCCACCTCAAAGGCGCTGTCCAGGTAGGGCAGATCCTCCACCGTGGACACCACCATGGAGCTGAACACAAAGACAAACAGCACCACCAGCGCCAGAGTCATGGCATTGAGCACCCGGCGGTAGTGGATCGCCCGGCCGCGGAAGGTGACCTGCTCCCGGCCCATGAGGCCGGAGCGCAGGGCCAGCAGCAGCACGCCCACCGTGGCGGTCTTGAGGCCGCCGGCGGTGGAACCGGAGGAGCCGCCGATGAGCATCAGCACGCAGGACATGGCCTTGCTGGTGTCGCTGAGGCCGCCCTGGCCGATGGAGTCGAAGCCGGCGGTGCGCAGGGTGACGGACTGGAACAGGGCGTTGAGTCCCTTCTGCCAGAGGGGCATGTCCCCCAGGGTGGCGGGGTTGTCAAACTCCTCCATCAGGAAGAACAGGGCGCCCCCCACGATCAGCACGGCGGTGATGAGGAGCACCATCTTGCTGTAGACCGACAGCCTGCTCCAGCACCGCTTGTCCACAATGTCCTCCCACACGAAGAAGCCCAGGCCGCCCACCACAATGAGGGCGGCGGTGGTGCCCAGCATCAGGGGGTTGTCGTTGTAGCCGGCCAGGCTGCTGAAGGCACCGAAGCGCCCTCCCAGCAGATCAAAGCCCGCGTTGCAGAAGGAGGAGACCGCGTGGAACACGGCGTGCCAGGTGCCCTTGAGAAAGCCGAACTCCGGGATGAGGCACACCGACATGAGCACCGCCCCCGCCGTCTCCATGGCGAAGGTGCCGATGAGGGCGTGGCGCACCACCCGCACCACCCCGTCCATGTCGTTGAGGTTGAGGGTGGACACCATGATAAGCCGCTCCGACAGGCCGATACGCCGGTGGAGGGCGAAGGAGACGAGGGTGATGACCGTCATGAAGCCCAGGCCGCCCAACTGGATCATGGTCAGGATGACCGCCTGACCGAACAGAGTCCACTGGGTCCACGTGTCCACCAGGATCAGGCCGGTGACGCAGGTGGATGAGGTGGCAGTGAACAGTCCGGTGAAGAACCCGGCGCTCTGTCCGTCCCGGGAGGCGATGGGCAGGGTCAGCAGCAGCGCCCCGATCAGAATAATCGCCGCGAAGGAGCCCGCCACAATGCGGGTGGCGTTGAGGCTCCGGCTGCGGATAAAGCTGTCCCGCAGCCAGAGCGCGCATTTCTTGATCAAAGCCTTGGCCTCCTTAAGGGTGGGATGGAAACGATTTTGACGCAGAAAAGCATGCCGAAGGAAGGATTCCCTTCGGCATGCTCATTCAGTCCGGCGAATTCCAGCCGGGGATGGGAGCAGCGGGGGTATGAAACGCCCGGTCAGCACGCAGATATTCACTTCCCAGGCGCTTCTCCATGGCTCTCCTCATACCCCCCTCGCACTTGCTCCCGCTTCCCGTGGCAGACCGGCTCAATACAGCTTGGCGCCCGCCGGAATGTGGTCGTCCACCATCAGGCAGTGGAGCTTCTCCACGCCCTCCTCGTGGTGTACCGCGGAGATGATCATGCCGCAGGAGTCAATGCCCATCATCTTGCGGGGCGGCAGGTTGGTAATGGCGATGAGGGTCTTGCCCACCAGCTCCTCCGGCTCATAGGTGTCGTGGATGCCGCTCAGGATCACACGGTCCTCGCCGGTGCCGTCATCCAGAACGAACTTCAGCAGCTTCTTGCTCTTGGGCACGGCGGTGCACTCCTTGACCTTCACGGCCCGGAAGTCAGACTTGGCAAAGGTCTCGAAGTCCACGAACTCCTGGAACAGGGGCTCAATCTCCACCTTGGAGAAGTCCACCGGGCCCTGCTCGGCGGCGGGGACAGCGCAGTTGGTTCCAGCCGCGGCGCGCTTGGCGGACTCAGGCTTGTCCAGGGGCTTCATGGTGGGGAAGAGGATCACGTCGCGGATGGAGTCGGAGTCGGTGAGTAGCATCACGCAGCGGTCGATGCCGATACCCATGCCGCCCGTGGGGGGCAGGCCGTACTCCAGGGCGTTGATGAAATCCTCGTCCATCATGCCGGCCTCGTCGTTGCCCATCTCACGCAGGGCCAGCTCGTGCTCGAAGCGGCCGCGCTGGTCAATGGGATCGTTGAGCTCGGAGAAGGCGTTGGCAAACTCACAGTGGTTGATAAACAGCTCGAAGCGCTCGGTGAGGCGGGGATCCTTGGGGGAGCGCTTGGTCAGCGGGGACACCTCCACCGGATACATGGTGATGAAGGTGGGCTGGATCAGCTTCTCCTCCACCCGCTGGTCAAAGGCCTCGTACAGGGCGGTGCCCCAGGTGCGCTCGCAACCCTCCAGATCGATGCCCTTGGCCTCGGCGGCCTTGCAGGCCTCCTCGTCGTCGGAGATGGCCTCAAAGTCCACGCCCACATACTCCCGGACGGCATCGATCATGGTCATGCGCTTCCAGCCGGGAGTCAGGTCAATCTCGTTGCCCAGCCAAGTCACACGATAGGAGCCCAGGATCTCCTTGGCAGCGGTGGAGAGAACCCCCTCGGCAATGTCCATCATGTCGTGGAAGTCGGCATAGGCCTCATAGAGCTCGATGGTGGTGAACTCCGGGTTGTGCTTGGGATCCATGCCCTCGTTGCGGAAGATGCGGCCGATCTCATACACCCGCTCAAAGCCGCCCACAGTGAGCCGCTTCAGGTTCAGCTCGGTGGCGATGCGCATATACATGTCGATGTCCAGGGTGTTGTGGTGGGTGATGAAGGGCCGGGCGGTGGCGCCGCCGGAGATGGTGTTGAGGACAGGGGTCTCCACCTCCAGGTAGTCCCGCTCGTCCAGATACCGGCGCATATGCTTGATGAAGGCGGTGCGGATACGGAAGGCACGGCGCACGTCCTCGTTCATGATCAGATCCACATAGCGCTGGCGGTAGCGCATCTCCTTGTCGGTCAGGCCGTGGAATTTCTCGGGCAGAGGCTGGAGGGACTTGGAGAGAAGCGTCACCTTGTGGGCCTTGACGGAGATCTCGCCCCGCTTGGTCTTAAAGACCTCGCCTTCCACGCCCACGATGTCGCCGATGTCGGTCTTTTTGAACTTGGCGAAGGCCTCCTCGCCCAGCTCGTCCACGCGGACGTAGAGCTGGATGCGGCCCTTGCCGTCCTGCAGATCGCAGAACACGGCTTTGCCCATGCCGCGCTTGGACATGATGCGGCCGGCCACGGAGGTCATAGCGCCCTCCAGGTCCTCAAAGCCCTCCTTAATGTCGGCGGAGTGGTGCTTCACCACAAATTTGGTGATCTGGAAGGGGTCCTGGCCCGCGTCCTGCAGCTCCTTGAGCTTGGCGCGGCGGATCAGGCGCTGTTCGGACAGGGACGGCTGCTCCTCGGGCTGGTTGACGCTTCTCTCTTCTGTGCTCATGACTCTGCTCCTTACTTTTGAATCTCTAAAATACGGTACCTCAGTACGCCGGCGGGGGCCTCCACCTGAACCTCGTCACCCACTGCGTTGCCCAGCAGGGCCTTGCCGAAGGGGGAGTCCTCGGAGATACGGCCATTCATGGGGTCGGCCTCCTGGGAGCCCACCACCTGGTAGCTCTCCTCCTCCTCGAACTCCAGATCCAGTACCTTGACCTTGGAGCCCAGGCGGACGGAATTGGGGTCGGTCTCATGCTCCTCGATGACCACATAGTTGGCCAGGATGTTCTCCACCTCCGCGATGCGGGAGTAGAGCTTGCCCTGCTCGTTCTTGGCCTCGTCGTACTCACTGTTCTCGGACAGGTCGCCGAAGGAGCGGGCCTCCTTGATCTGGTCGGCGACCTCCTTCTCCCGGACGGTCTTCAGATAGTTGAGCTCCTGCTTGAGCTCCTCCAAGCGCTCCGCGCTCAGCTTAAATTCTTTCGCCATTGCCGTATGCGCACACCTTTCTTTTTTGCTTCTTCCTTATCGGTCAAAAGGCCTCAACCAGGCCTCTTCTGAAATCTCAACAGAAACATTACGCCACGTTAATACGATATTATAGGTAGTTTCCCACCTTCTGTCAAGTCAATTATTTCCCATCATGTGGCATGAATCCGGATCTGTCCCTCTGTCAGGCGGCCGCACTCCCACAACAGGGACAGCAGCGGAAGGGGGGCCAGGTCCGGCGGCAGCCCCCCCTCCTCCAGTATGGGGCGCAGGCCGGCCAGCCCGGGCGCGGGGCCGTACAGCCGGAGCACCCCTCCCCTCTCCTCCCCGCCCGGACCAAAGGCCAGGGTCACGTCGGGGGCCGCCCCGCCGGGCCGCAGCACCGCCGCGCCATACTCCTCCCGCAGCCACGCCGCCAGTTCCTCCCCCTCGCCGGGCACATCCACCACCAGATGGCGCACCTGGGGACACAGGCGCTCCGCCGCAGCAAACAGCGGCCGGCTCACCCGGGGGCCGGACAGGGCCACAGTGGCCCGCACCCGCAGTATGCCCGCCCGCCGGAGCGCGGCCAGGGCCAGGGGGACGGCGATAGCCTGGCAGAAGGGCTCCGGGTCCACACTCCGCAGCCCCTGTCCCTCCAGCGCGGGCCAGTCGGGAAAATCCTCCGCCGTCAGCGCCCGCCGTACTCCTGCACGGTACAGGGCCGCCGCCCCCTGCTCCGCCCGTCTCTTCCGCCTGTCATCCCGCAGACCGGGGCGGACCGGCACCGACACCCGCAGACAGCGCAGGCCCAGCACCCGCTCCTCCGTCACCACCGGGCGGCGGCCCCGCCGCTCCTCCAGCGCCACAATTCCCACCAACCCCATCACCTCGGGAACAGGATATGCGCCGGGGCCCGGTTTATGCGGGCGGAGGATATAGGAAGCGCCGGGGGTTAGTGCCCCCGGCGCTTCTCCTTCTTTTTCTCCTGGCGGATGCGGAACCTGCGCTCCTCCTCCGCCGCGTCCCTTTGGCGATGCCGCTGCGCCCGTTCCGCCCTGCGCGCCTCCCGCTGGAGCTGGAGGGCCTGCTGGGCCTTCGTGCCGACGCCGGTTTTCTCTGGACGGTTCCGCGCCTGCCGCCGGACCCGCTTGGGATTCTCCCGACCGGATGGACGCCGGGGCGCCTCTACCGCTGGACTAAAGTCCAGGCCCCGCCACGCCGACAGGAGCCACTGCCAAACCTCTCCGTCCTTCGGCTCGGCGCCGAAGGTATGGCGGCACACCTCCAGGCGCCCCTCCGCCTCCCGCTCGTACACGCCCACCCAGAAGGGGTCGGCAAACCAGACCGTCAGCCTCGCATAGCCGCATTCCATATGAAGTTGTCCTCCTTAAATATAGGTCTTGCGCGGAGCGCGGACAACCAAGGAGGCAGGTTACTGACGGTCCCGGGGGCGGGACGCTCCCCCGGACCGCGCCCGGACTACCAACCGGGCCGTGTTTTTCGTTCCGCCCTCTGATTATCACTCCGGTTCCGCCGCTTGTCAACCCCCGCGCCTCACCTTTCCTTTACGATATCTTACAAAGAGTTTAGCTTGTTTTACACCACGCTGATAGCGCACTCCCCAATCTATCCGCTATCATGGCAGCGTACCGAGCGTATCAAAATAACTTTGGAGGAATCAGAATGAATTGGAAGCGTCCCCTGGCCCTGTCCACGGCCGCCCTGACGCTGGGCACGGCCCTGGCTGCCTGCGGCAATCCCACGGCCGCCGCGCCCGATCCCACCCCCACGCCTGCCGCCGAGGTTCAGTCCCTCTCCACCACCGGCTCCACCGTCAAAGCCCCCAAATACGTGTTTCTCTTCATTGGCGACGGCATGAGCTATCCCCAGATCCAGTCCACATCCGATTTCCTGGGTGCGCTGAACGACGCCGACTATCGGCAGGCCCAGCCCAGCCTGGACGACAACGGCGGAGCCATTCTGGACGGTCCCGAGTACCTCAACTTCATGAACTTTGAGGCCGCCGGCTCCGCCGTGACTTATGACTCCAACTCCTTTGCCCCCGACTCCGCCTCCACCGCCACCTCCATCTCCACCGGCTACAAGACCTACTCCGGCTCCATCAACGTGGACGAAACCGGCACCATTTCCTACGAAACCATTGCCGAACAGCTCCACGCCCAGAAGGGCTATTCGGTGGGCGTCATTACCTCCGTCAACCTCAACCATGCCACCCCTGCCGCCTTCTATGCCCACCAGGCCAGCCGTAATGACTACTACGACATCGGCCTGGAGCTCATCGACTCCGGCTTTGAGTACTTCGCCGGCGGCGGCCTGCTCAAGCCCACCGGCGCCGAGGGAGATCAGGCCGATCTGTACGCCCTGGCGGAAAAGGCGGGCTATCATGTGGTCAAGACCCAGGCTGAGGCCGAGCAGGTCACCGGCGGCCCGGTGGTAATCATCGACGAGCACCTGGCCGACAGCGACGCCATGGCCTACGAGATCGACCGCACCGACGACATGTGGGCCCTGGCCGACTACGTGGAAAAGGGAATTGAGGTGCTCTCCCAGGACAAGGACGGCTTCTTTATGACGTGCGAGGGCGGCAAGATCGACTGGGCCTGCCACGCCAACGACGCCGCCTCCACCATCCACGACACGCAGGCCCTGGCCGATGCGGTACAGGTGGCCATCGACTTCGCCAAGGAGCACGCCGATGAGACCCTGATCCTGGTCACCGGCGACCACGAAACCGGCGGCCTCACCATCGGCTTTGCCGGCACCGACTACGACACCTATCTGGATCTGCTGGAGAGCCAGAAGATCTCCTACGCCAAGTTCGACAGCGACTACGTGTCCAGGTACAAGGAGGACAAGACCTCCTTTGAGGATGTCCTGAAGGATGTGGAGGCGCTCTTCGGCCTCAAGCCCCAGGGCGAGGAGGGCGATAAGCTGGTGCTCACCGACTACGAGCTGGAACAGCTCCGCGCCGCCTACGAAAAGAGCGTCAACGGCACCGCTGCCAGCCAGTACGAGCAGGAGGAATACGTGCTCTACGGCACCTACGAGCCTCTGAGCGTCACCCTCACCCACATCATCAACAACAAGTCCGGCATCTCCTTCACCTCTTACAGCCACACCGGCCTGCCCGTGGCCGTGCTGGCCCACGGTGTTAACGCCGGGCAGTTCAACGGCTACTACGACAATACTCAGATCTATCACAAGCTGGCCGGCATGCTCGGCATAGCCTAACCCCTGCTTTCCCACTTCCATACAGCCGAGGCGGATGGGGTCTCCCGACCCCATCCGCCTCGGCGCAGAAAGGACTTATCCATCTATGCGTTTTCTACGTGACCCCGCCCAGCGCCGCTATTATGTCCCCGTCGTGCTCTGCCTGGCGCTGACCGCCCTGCTGCTCCTCCTCCCCACCGGGTATGAAGGGGCCGTCCAGTACCAGGAGGCCGACCGCTGCGCGGCCCGGGTGCTGGCGGTGGACGACTCCACCATCGTGGACACCGGGCTCGTCCGCTCCGGTGAGCAGCGCTGCACTCTGGAGCTGCTGGGCGGCCGGTTTCAGGGACGAACCGCCACCGGCATCAACATGCTCAACGGCTCCCTGGAGCAGGACAAGCTGTTCGCCCCCGGTGACAAGGCCATGGTGGTGGTCAGCTGCCAGGGGGACGAGATTCTCTCCGTCACCATGACCGACCACTACCGCATCGGCAAGGAGGCTCTGCTGGCCGCCGTCTTCGCCGTGTTCCTGATCCTCTTCGCCGGGCGTACCGGCGTGCGGGCCATCGTCTCCTTCGTGCTGACGGTGCTGATGCTGTGGAAGGTTCTGGTGCCCCTCTACCTCAAGGGCTGGAACCCCATCCTGGTCGGCCTGGCGGTTACTCTGGCCCTCACCCTGCTGATCATCGCCCTGGTCTACGGCTTCGAGCGGCGGTGCGCCGCCGCCGTGTCGGGTGCGTTCCTGGGGATACTGGTCACATGTGTGCTGGGCATTGTGTTTACCGACCTGTTTCAGATCCACGGGGCCGTTATGTCCTACTCGGAGAGTCTGCTCTACTCCGGGTATCAGGATCTCAACCTGACCCAGATCTTTATGGCGGCGATCTTCATCGGCTCCTCCGGCGCGGTGATGGATCTGGCGGTGGATATCACATCTGCGGTCAACGAGGTAGTGAAAAAGCGCCCTGATATCTCCCGCTGGGAGGCGGTACGCTCCGGTATGAATGTGGGGCGGGCGGCCATGGGCACTATGACAACCACCCTCCTGCTGGCCTACTCCGGCGGCTACGTGGCCCTGCTCATGGTCTTTATGGCCCAGGGCACTCCCCTTTATAACATTCTCAACTACAAGTATGTCGCCTCAGAAATCATACACACCATCGTGGGTTCCTTCGGTCTGGTGACTGTGGCTCCCCTCACCGCCCTGACCAGCGGCTTTCTGCTGGCCGGGCAGAGAGAGCCCAGCCTCCCCACGCCGCCTGTCCGCCGGGCGGCAGAGGGGCAAAGCGCTCCGCAATCGTATTAAGATACTGTCGATAAACCCTCCTGTTAAACATTCGGAGGGAGGGATCGTGTGAAAAACCGCCCCGCAGGGCGATTCGGAGCACGACCGCCGCTTGCTGCGGCTCCTGATGCGGAGATGAACCATCCGGGTTCCCTTTCACGTTGGATCTAACGACTTTTGCCAAAGACTGAACCCCACCGGCGAAGCCGGTGGGGTTTTATCCCTTCCCTAAAAGCGAATGTTGGCGCGGGTCATGCCCAAGCTGGTCTCCAGCTCACCGATCGTCATTCTGCTCGCCTCCTTGTCTCCACGGTAGGGTATCAAGTGGGTTTACAGTCAAGACTTTTTTACCGGATTTTCAGCAATTCCAGCGCGGCGGCCAATTGAGTATCCTCCGCTCCGGTGTTGTATACCTCCGCGTCCAGGGTCAGGCCGGTGCCGATAAGGGAGGCGCCACTTCCGGTGAAGTAGGCGCCGGTGGAGATGGCCACGGCGCCGCCGTGGGGCAGAGGGAAGGTCTGCTGGGAGTAGCCCTTGCCGCTGGTGGGCTCCCCCACGATCACCGCCGCGCCCTGCTCCTGGAGTTCGGCGGCGAAAAACTCGGCGGCGGAGTAGGTGTCGGCGTTGACCAGCACCGCCATGGGCAGCTCCACGCACTCCGGGCCGGAATAGGTGATCTCCTCGTGTCCCGCCCGGTCGCGGCTGATGAAGATGGGGCCCTCGGGCAGCAGGAAGTCCAGCATGTCGGTGAGCTGGCTCAGGTAGCCGCCGCCGTTGTTCCGCATGTCAAAGACCAGCGCCTCCGCCCCCTGCTCCCGGAGCTGGGTGACGGCCTCCTCCAGCCGCTGGGCGCTGTGGTCGTAGAAGTTGAGCAGGCGCACATAGCCCACCTTTCCCTCCAGCATCCGGCTCTCCACCGGATCGGTCTCCAGCTCGGCCCGCTCCACCTCCACGGTGCGGGCCGTCCCGTCCTCCCCCAGCACCTCCAGGGTGACGGTGGTGTCCGCCTCCCCCTGGATGAGATTCGCGCCCTCATAGCGGGCCTCTCCCGCCAGGGAGACGCCGTCCACAGCGGTAATGACCTCCCCGGCTTCCAACCCAGCCGCCTCGGCGGGGCCCCCGGCCTCCACTCCGAGGATATAGAGTCCCTCCTCCCGTGTGTAGTTGACGGTAATCCCAACCCCCACATACTGGTTGGTGCGGCGCTGGTTCTGGGCCTCCAGCTCATCAGCCGTCAGGTAGTAGCTCCAGCGGTCGCCCAGGCCGGACACCATGCCCTCCAGGGCGGCGTCCACCACCTCTGTCTCGTCATATTCCCCCACAAAGAGGGTGTTGACCAGCCGCAGCCCCTCCACCAGGGAACGCCCACCCTCCCCCATCCAGGCACGGACGGCCAGGAGTCCGCAGCCCAGCACGGCAGCGGCGGTGAGTGCAATGGCCAGCAGAAGCTGGGCCAGGGAAAAACGTTTCTTTCGCACGGGATCAGATCCTTTCCAGAAAAACCAGCGCGGGCGGAGGCCGATGCCTCCGCCCGCCTCTGGGCCTTGCCCGCGCACAGCGGGCGGAATTTCCACAGCAACGCGGCCCTGCCGCTATCCGGACATTACCAGGGGTGGGTCAGGCTCAGGCTGGGGAACTTGCTCTCCGGGTCCACACGGGTGTAGTTGTCCCGCACCTCCAGGTGCAGGTGGTTGCCCGTGGAGCTGCCGGTGGTGCCCACATAGCCGATGGTCTGGCCCTGGGACACCATCTGCCCCTCGCTCACCGCCCGGGAGCTCATGTGGGCGTAGAGGGTGGAGTTGCCGTTGCCGTGGTCGATGACCACGTAATTGCCGTAGGAGTAGTGGTAGGCGGAGGTGACCACCTGTCCGCTCTTGCAGGCCTGAATGGGGGTGCCGCCAGGGGCGGGGATGTCGATGCCGGTATGGCTGTGGGCCTTGCCGGTGATGGGGTGAATGCGGTAGCCGAACAGAGAGGTCAGCCGGTAGTAGCCGGGCAGCGGCCACAGGTAGTTGGTCTCCGAGTCGATGGTGACATTGTTTTGCCGGCGCTCCTCCTCCAGTTGCTTCTGCTTCCGGGCGATCTCCGCCTGGATCTCCGCCGCGCCCTCCATCTCGTCGTCCAGTTGGCGGTTGAGCTCCGCCGCGTCGGCATTGATCTGGTCCAGCAGCTTCTGGGCCTCCGCCACCTTGGCCTGCTGCTCCGCCTTCTTGGCCTCCTGCTGGTCCTTGGCCGCCTGCTCCTCCGCGCGGGCGCTCTCCAGCTCCGCCTGAAGCCGCTCCAGCTCCTGCCGGGCCGCGGTCAGCTCCTCCATGACCTGGTTGTCGTAGTCCATCACCGCGTCAATGTCCGCCAGGCGGTCCAGCATGTCGGAGAAGTTCTCGGCGTTGAAGAGGATGGACCAATAGGATACCGTCCCCTCCTCCTCCATGGCGCGCACCCGCTCGCAGAACAGCTCATACTGGGCCTGCTCTTTGGCCTCCGCCTCCCTGCGCTCCGCCTCTTTCTGGGCGATTTCCTGGTCATAGTAGGAGATCTGCGCGTTGATGCTGTCCAGCTCGGCATTGATTGCCTCCAACTGCTGCTGTAGGAGCTGCCGCCTCTGCTGGGCGGCAGCCTGGTCCTCCTTCACGTCGGCCAGCTGGTTCTTCAACTCCTGCTGCTTGACCTGGCTCTCCCGCTGCTCCTCCTTCAGCGCGTCGATCTCGCTCTGCGTCACCGCGCCCACGCCGCCGGCGATCATGCTGATCATGGGCAGCAGCAGCAGGAGGGCCATCACCACGGCCAGCCCGGCCACAAACACCCGGCGCCACTCGATTTTCTGTTTCTGGGGTCTCTTTTTCTGACTCTGCTTCTTTGCCACGTTGCCGCTCCTTTTATGTCCGTTCCATTACCAATTATAGGCCCGAATGAAGGGAAGATTGGGATAATATGCCTCGGGGTCTGTCCGCTGGCCGTTCCGCCGCACCTCATAGTGGAGGTGGGGGCCCGACGTATTGCCGGTGTCGCCCACGGCGCCGATGGTCTGCCCCTGGGACACCAGCTCCCCCTCGCTCACCGCCCGCGAGGACATGTGGGCGTAGAGGGTGGTGGTGCCGTCCCCGTGGTCGATGACCACGAAGTTGCCGTAGGACCAGTTGGCGCCGGCGCCATACTCCGACATGATGACCTGTCCGCCCCTGGCCGCGTAGATGGGGACGCCGGTGGAGGCGGCCACGTCAATGCCGGTGTGGCTGTTTGGCACGTGATCCACCGGGTGCATCCGGTAGCCGAAGGCCGAGGTCAGCTTCAAATTGGACGCGGGCAGGGGCCACAGCCAGCCGTCGCCGGTAGGCGGGAGCTGGACGTTGTTCTGCTTCCGCTGCTCCTCCAGCTCCTTCTGCTTCCGGGCGATGTCCGCCCCGATGGCGGCCCACTCCGCGTTCTCTGCGTCCAACTGCCGGTTGACCTCCGCCACATCGGCGTTGATCTGGTCCAGCAGCTTCTGGGCCTGCGCCACCTTGGCCTGCTGCTCCGCCCTCTTGGCCTCCTGCTGCTCCCTGGCCGCCTGCTCCTCCGCGCGGGCGCTCTCCAGCTCCGCCTGAAGCCGCTCCAGCTCCTGCCGGGCCGCGGTCAGCTCCTCCATGACCTGGTTGTCGTAGTCCATCACCGCGTCCACATCGGCCAGACGGTCCAGCAGGTCGGAGAAGTCCTCGGCGTTAAAGAGGATGGACCAGTAGGACACCGTCCCCTCCTCCATGGCGCGCACCCGCTCGCAGAACCGCTCATACTGGGCCTGCTCTTTGGCCTCCGCCTCCCTGCGCTCCGCCTCTTTCCGGGCGATCTCCCCGTCATAGTAGGAGATCTGCGCGTTGATGCTGTCCAGCTCGGCATTGATTGCCTCTAACTGCTGCTGTAGGAGCTGCCGCTTCTGCTGGGCGGCCGCCTGGTCCTCTTTCACGTCAGCTAGCTGCTCTTTCAGCTCCTCCTGCCGGACCTGGCTCTCCGCCTGCTCGGCCTTCAGCGCGTCGATCTCGCTCTGGGCCGCCGCCCGCACCTGCCGGGCCAGCCCGCCCCAGGCGGGAACCAGCAGCGCGGCCGTCAGCAGAACGCAGGCCGCCCGCCGAAGGGATCTGTCAAACGCCATGGAAGCCTCCTTTTGCCGCTGCCGTTATACCTGCAGGAACTTGCGGATGGCCAGCACCGAGCCGCCCGCGCCGATAACGAAGCCGGTGAGGACGAACACGCCCAGCACCCGTAAAGCCATGGGCTGGAAGGGCAGCACGGTGATCAGGGAGATGGTGTCCGAGCCGCTGATGGCGCTGCCCACCAGCACATAGATGCCCCACTGGAGGAAGAAGGCCACCACCGCACCCACCAGCCCCAGGATCAGGCCCTCAAAGACGAAGGGCCAGCGGACAAAGGCGTTGGTGGCGCCGCACATCTTCATGATGGCGATCTCCTCCCGCCGGTTGAAGGTGGCCAGTTTGATGGTGTTGGCGATAATAAACAGGCTCACCGCCAACAGGATCACCACCAGGATCACGGCCACCGCCCCGGCGATGTTGCGGATGACGGTGAAGCCCTCGGCGATCTCGGGGGCTGATTTAGTCTTGGCCACGCCGGTTACCTCTTTTACCGCGTTCTCTGTCTCAGTCAGCTTGCTGATGTCGTCCAGATAGACGTGGAACCGGTCCCGGTACACATCGGAGGGCAGGCCGTCAAACAGCTCGTTGCCCTCATAATCCGCCTCAAACTCCTTTTGGGCCTGCTCCTTGGTCATGAATTCCGCCCGGGCCACGTTGGGTACCGCCTCGATGTCGTCCTGGAGGGCTTCGGCCTCCTCCTGGGTAAGGCTCTCGTCGATGTACGCCGTGAATTGGTTCTCGGCCTCCAGATCGCTGAACATGTTCTCCGCATTCACCGCCACCAGGGTAAAGGAGCCCATAATGAGCAGGCAGCAGATAATCATGCAAACCGCGGCGAAGGACATAAAGCCGTGAGTGAAGATGCTGTGGAAGCCCTCGGAGAGGAAATAGCCGAAATCATATCGTTGTCTCATTGTTGTAATACCCGCCCGTCTCGTCGCTGATGATCCTGCCGTTCTCAATGGCCACCACCCGCTTGGAGAAGCGGTTGACCAGTTCCTTCGCGTGGGTGACCACCAGCACGGTGGTACCCAGCTCGTTGATGCGCTCCAGCAGCATCATGATCTCCAGGGAGCGCATGGGGTCCAGATTGCCCGTCGGCTCGTCGGCGATAATCATCTGGGGGTTGTTCACCAGGGCGCGGGCGATGGCCACCCGCTGCTGCTCGCCGCCGGAGAGCTGGTTGGGCTTGCGGTCCCCCTTCTGGTCCAGGCCCACCAGCTCCAGTACGTAGGGCACACGCTTGCGGATCTCCCGGGGGGAGGCCCCCACCGCCCGCATGGCAAAGGTCAGGTTCTCCCGTACCGTCTTTTTCTCAATGAGCCGGAAATCCTGGAAAATGACCCCCAGGGTGCGCCGCATGTAGGGCACCTGCCGGGGCCGGATGTTGTTCAGATTGTAGCCGTTGACCATCAGCCGCCCGCCGGTGGGCGCGATTTCGGCGGTGATGAGCTTCAGAATCGTAGACTTTCCGGAGCCGGAAGGGCCCACCAGAAAGACAAATTCCCCGTCGTCGATGCGCAGGTTGACCCCCTTCAGGGCCTTTGTCCCGTTGTCGTAGGACTTTTGAATGTCAATAAGCCGTATCACGCTCGGTTACCTCATTTATCGTATTCGAAAGAAATGCCCACTGCCAGCAGGGACGCCGTCTCCGGCGCCCCTGCTGGCAGTGCACTCAGTTGTCGATGCCCCGGGAGATCAGGTACTTCTTGACCATCAGCGCCACCTTGAAGGTGATGGCGTCGTCAAACTCCCGCAGGTCCAGTCCGGTGAGCTTCTTGATCTTCTCCAGGCGGTACACCAGGGTGTTCCGGTGGACAAAGAGCTTCCGAGCCGTCTCGGATACGTTCAGGTTGTTCTCAAAGAACTTGTTGATGGTGAACAGGGTCTCCTGGTCCAGGGCGTCGATGGGGTTCTTCTTAAACACCTCTTGAAGGAACATCTCGCACAGGGTGGTGGGCAACTGGTAGATCAGCCTGCCGATACCCAGATTCTCGTAATTGATGATGCTCTTCTCCGTGTCGAACACCCGGCCCACGTCGATGGCGATCCCCGCCTCCTTGTAGGCCCGGGCCAACTCCCGGATGTGGCCCACGATGGTGCCGATGCCGATGACCACCCGCACATGGAGCTCCTCGGTGATCTTCTCCTCGATCTGCTTGGCGATCTTATAGAGCTCCCGGGGCTCGGCCCCCTCAGAGAGCTGCTTGATGAGGGCCACGTCAGTCTCGCTGATCGAGAGAACGAAGTCCACCTGCTTGTCGGGGAACAGGGTATGCACCACGTCAATGAGGGCGGGATCGCTGGTCTCCACCTGGCGGATCAGGAACACCGCCCGGGGCGCCTCAGAGACAAAGTGCAGCTCCTTGGCGCGGACATAGATGTCCCCCAGCAGAATGTTGTCGGAGATGATGTTCTTGACAAAGGTGGCCTTGTCGTGCTTCTCCTCATAGTAGGTCTTGGCGCCGTTCAGCGCCACCGTGGCCATGGCGCAGAGCATCTGCGCCTCGGAGTCCTCACCCTTGACAAAGGCGGCATAGTCGAACTGGGCCCCCCAGCCGGCCAGGGCCTTGAAGGTGCGCCCGTCAAAGCGGACCGCGTCTCCCTCGCCCCTGTTGACCGCCTCCACGGCGCCCGGCCAGTGCTCCCCGATGCAGCTCAGCTCATTGCAGGCCACCACCGTTCCCTCAGAATCGATCACGCCGATGGCTCTCTCCGTGCTGTCCTTCATCTGTAAGACAACGCTCTGAAAAATCCTGCTGGACATGGTGATAGCCTCCTTATTTTGATTCCCCCGCAGGGGGACAAACCGCTCTCTCGTCCGTTTCCTTTCTATTATACCGGGTCTTTTTGCCCTTTTCAATAGGTTTTGCAAAATTTTTTGTTGAAATTGCCGAAAGCTGACAGGAAGCACAGAGGCCGTGGGCTGGGAGACGAAGGCAGGGCGCAGACGAAACCGCAGCGCTAAGCCAAAGCGCTGGCATGCCCGGCTGTGCCGGGCAAGTTGGCCGTGAACGTTCCCCGCCCGGGCCGCCTCTACGCCTGCCGCAGAGCGGCCACCTCCTCCGCAGACAGGGGCCGCCACTCCCCCCTTTCCAGGGCCGGGTCCAGCATGAGAGGCCCCATGGTCAGCCGTTTGAGGTACACCACCGGCTTCCCCCGGGCCGCCAGCATGCGCTTGATCTGGTGGTACTTGCCCTCGTGCAGGGTAACGAGGGCGGTGTCCGGCTGCTCCAGCACCTCCAGCCCCGCAGGCAGGCAGGCCAGCCCGTCTTCCAGCATCATCCCTGCGGCAAAGGCCGCCGCGTCCGCCCCATCCAGTTCCCCATCCACCCGGACGAAGTAGATCTTGTCCACGTGGTGCCGGGGGGCCAGCAGGCGGTGGGCCAGGGGGCCGTCATTGGTGAGCAGGAGCAGGCCCTCGGTGTCCTTGTCCAGCCGTCCCGCCGGGAAGAGCCCCACCCGGCGCAGATGCTGGGGCAGCAGCTCCAGCACGGTGGGCTGGCGGGGGTCCTCCGTCGCGGACACCAGCCCCGCCGGCTTGTGGAGCATCAGGTAAACCAGCCGCTCCCCGGAAACCGTTTCGCCGTCCACCTCAAAGCGGGCCGCGGGGTCGTATTTCCCGTCCGCCGCCTGGGCCGTCACGCCGTCCACGGCCACCCGGCCGGCCCGCACCAGCTCCCGCGCCTCTTTTCGGGACCACCGGCCTGTATTGGCCAAAATTTTATCCAACCGCTCCATAGGCTCCTCCTGTGGCTCGTCCTTTTTTCAACATTTTAGCATACAACGGTGGAAAAGAACATACCAATCATCACGACCACTTTTCGGAAGGGAGCGTTGCGCTGTGTTCATCATCACCGCCAAGGTCCGCAAGGGCCGAATTGTAGCCGTCGCGGCGGCTGCCGCCGTGGTCTGCGGCGTACTGGTGGCGGCCGCCGGGCTGCTGGGGGGGCGGGGCGCGGCGGCCTCCGCTGCGGTCAGCCCCAAGGGAGTCCGCACCAACGAGGACCGGATCGCCTATCTGGAGAGCTACGGCTGGTCGGTCTCCAGCGACCCCATCGCCGTGGAGGAGCTGATCATCCCCGAGCAGTTCGATGAGACCTACAGCCAGTACCTGGAACTCCAGGCCAGCCAGGGCTTCGATCTGACCGACTACTGCGGCAAGCGCGTCAAGCGGTACACCTATGAGATCACCAACTACCCCACCGGTGAGAGCGGCATCCAGGCCGGCCTGCTCGTCTACAAGAGCACGGTCATCGGCGGCGATGTGCTCTCCGCCCAGCTCGGGGGCTTCATCCACGGGCTGGAGATGCCCGCCTGAATGCAAAACGCGGCGCTTTCGCGCCGCGTTTTTCCGTATTCAATACCGCAGACTTTTGCAGGCCCGGTAGAGGAATATCAGCAGGAGGATCCCGCCCACAACAGACGCGATGGACGCGGGGACGATTACCACCATCGCCAGTATGTTGACCAGCGGGATGAGACTCAGGATAGAGCAGACCACCACCAGGGCCGTGCAGCCCCCATAGAACTTCCACGCAAACCGTCCCCGGGCTGCCGTGCCCAGGTCGCCTTTGACCTCAAGCAGGCCGGCAGTGGTAGTACAAACCAGGTAGATCACCACCAGACTCAGAATCGAAGTGACTATACTCAGCACCCCGATAAAAACCGCGAGTACGCTCAGCACCAGAATGCCGATCTCCACATAGAAGGCGGTGCGGTAGCCCTCGTCGGCCCCGGCGGCCTCGTGAAGGCCAACCAGGAACAGGACGATACCCACAATGGCGGCAATCCACCCCACCAAAGGGATGATCACCAGGATGCTGAGGATCTGCCCGTAGAACATCTTTTCCAGTCCGCTGCCCGCAATGGTATCGTTACTCACTGTTCTTCCTCCTTCCGTTCCACTAAGTGGACATTCAGATGGTTGTAGGTCATCTCAATGCCGTTCTGGTCAAAAGCCTCTTTAACCTGCTCCAACAGGTCGTAGTACAGCGTCCAGTAATCCCCCGTGGCGCACCACACCCGGACCACATACTCAATGCTGCTGTCCCGGTAGGCGTTGACCCGCACAAAGGGCTCCGGCTCGGCCAGGGCCATGGGGTGCGCGGCCACGACTGCCCGCAGAACGCCGGTCACCTGCTGAAGCGGGCTGTCATAAGAGGCGTTGAAGGTGAGATCTACTCTCCTCCGCTCTTCCGTACTGTAGTTGATGATCTTTTCCCCGGAAATCTGTCCGTTGGGCACGGAGATCACCTTGTTGTCCACCGTGCACAGCTTAGTATAGGCCAGCCCGACCTCCATCACCGTACCGGAGATGCCGCCGGCCTCCACGTAGTCCCCCGCCTTGAAGGGCTTGGAGAGCAGCACCTGGATGCCGCCGGCCAGGTTGGACAGAGTGCCCTGGATGGCCAGAGACACCGCCAGTCCAATGACGCTGAGCACCGCCACCAGGCTAGTCATGGGCACTCCCACGTAGTCCAGAACGATACACAGGGTAATCATCCACAAAATAACCCGCAGGGCCGCATGGATGAAGGTATGCAGGCTCCGCTCCAGCTCCAGGCGGAGGAAGGCCCGGTCGGTCAGCCGGAGAACCAGCTTCATGACCACCAGGCAGCCTGCCAGAAGGAGCAGCAGGGTGATTAGCTTCTCCAGATTCAGCCCTTTCAGAAAGTCGGTCACCGTCTGTAAGGTCTCCTCTGCCTCGTCCGGGGTGACGGCTCCCAGGTTGGTCAGTGTAATCTGCATGTCTGATACGCCCCCTCACTCTCTTTTCCTCTGTTGTATCATAAATTCAGGGGCCTGTCCAGTAGACAGGCCCCTTCAGCCTGTCGAAAAATCGTTCCGACAGGCTGCGGAACGTTTTGTACCTTCAAACAGATACAAAACGTGGTTTGAGCCAACGCGAATGGCCCAGATCGGCCTTCTTAATAGCTGATACATCGGTTTGCTAACGGAGAAACGGCGTAGCCAAAGCTACGCCGTTTCCCGAAAACAATCTTATGCTGTCTTATGAGTGCCGGCCCAGAGGCCAGCTCTTTCTAACGGAGTGGTAATTACTCCTCGATGTCGATGACGACGCCGGAACCCACGGTACGGCCACCCTCACGGATAGCGAAACGCAGGCCCTTCTCGATGGCGATGGGGGTGATCAGCTCCACCTTCATGTCAACGTTATCGCCGGGCATGCACATCTCGGTGCCCTCGGGCAGGGTGATGACGCCGGTAACGTCGGTGGTACGGAAGTAGAACTGAGGACGGTAGTTGTTAAAGAAGGGGGTGTGACGGCCGCCCTCGTCCTTGCTCAGAACGTACACCTGGCCCACAAACTTGGTGTGGGGGTGAATGGAGCCGGGCTTACACAGAACCTGGCCACGCTCGATGTCGGTCTTGGCGACGCCGCGCAGCAGGGTGCCGATGTTGTCGCCGGCCTCAGCAAAGTCCAGCAGCTTGCGGAACATCTCGATGCCGGTGACGACGGTCTTCTTCTTCTCGTCGGTCAGGCCAACGATCTCGACTTCCTCGTTCATCTTGATGGTACCGCGCTCCACACGGCCGGTAGCGACGGTGCCGCGGCCAGTGATGGTGAACACGTCCTCGACGGGCATCAGGAAGGGCTGATCCGCCTTACGGTCAGGAGTGGGGATATAGCTGTCGACAGCATCCATCAGCTCCTTGATGCAGGCAAAGTCGGGATCGTCCACACCGCCCTCGCAGGTCAGGGCGTTCAGAGCGGAGCCCTTGATGATGGGGATATCGTCGCCGGGGAACTCGTACTTGGACAGGGTCTCGCGGACCTCCATCTCGACCAGCTCCAGCAGCTCCTCGTCGTCCACCTGATCGCACTTGTTCAGGAACACGACGATGGCGGGCACGCCCACCTGACGGGCCAGCAGGATGTGCTCCTTGGTCTGAGCCATGGGGCCATCGGTGGCGGCGATAACCAGGATGGCGCCGTCCATCTGAGCAGCACCGGTGATCATGTTCTTGATATAGTCGGCGTGGCCCGGGCAGTCAACGTGGGCATAGTGACGGGCATCGGTCTCGTACTCCACGTGGGCGGTGTTGATGGTGATGCCGCGCTCACGCTCCTCGGGAGCCTTGTCGATGCTGGAGTAATCCTCGTACTGAGCCTGGCCCTTCAGAGCCAGATACTTGGTGATAGCGGCGGTCAGAGTGGTCTTGCCGTGGTCAACGTGGCCGATGGTGCCGATGTTGACATGGGGCTTGGTACGCTCAAATTTAGCCTTAGCCATTTGGATGTTCCTCCTTAAATTCTGATAGTAAGATGGTTCTTATTTCCACAATAATGCGAAAATATTGTATAGCATTGCAGGATAAAATGCAATACCCTTGTTGCGAGAAATGCCAAAGGACGGAAATTAATCGTCCTTGCGGCCCCGCTCCGCGATAATCTTCTCGGCGATGCTCTTGGGGATCTCCACATAGCTGTGGGGCTCCATGGAGTACTGGCCGCGGCCCTGGGTGGAGGAGCGCAGGTCAGTGGCGTAGCCGAACATGCTGGCCAGGGGCACCAGGGCATCCACCTGAGTGGCGCCGGGACGGCTCTCCTGGCCCTGAATCATGCCGCGGCGGCTGGTCAGATCGCCGATGACGTTGCCCAGATACTCGTCGGGCACGATGACAGAAACCTTCATCACGGGCTCCAGCAGGATGGCGTCTGCCTTGCGGCAGGCCTCCTTGAACGCCATGGAGCCGGCGATCTTGAACGCCATTTCGGAGGAGTCGACCTCGTGGTAGGAGCCGAAGGTTAGGTGGACCTTCACATCCACAACAGGGTAACCGGCCAGAACACCCGCCTGCATGGCGCCCTGGATACCGGCGTCCACCGCAGGGATATACTCCTTGGGGATAACGCCGCCGGTAATCTCGTTGAGGAACTCATAGCCCTTGCCGGGCTCATTGGGCTCCACGGTGATGCGGACGTGGCCGTACTGGCCCTTACCGCCAGACTGGCGGGCATACTTGGTATCCTGCTCGACCGACTTCTTGATGGTCTCCTTGTAGGCGACCTGGGGTGCGCCCACGTTGGCCTCCACCTTGAACTCGCGGAGCAGACGGTCGACGATGATCTCCAGGTGGAGCTCGCCCATGCCGGCGATAATGGTCTGACCGGTCTCCTCGTCGGTCCAGGTACGGAAGGTGGGGTCCTCTTCAGCCAGCTTTACCAGCGCCAGGCCCATCTTCTCCTGACCAGCCTTGGTCTTGGGCTCGATTGCCACGCGGATGACAGGGTCAGGGAACTCCATGGACTCCAGGATGATGGGGTGATTATCATCGCACAGGGTATCGCCGGTGGTGGTGTTCTTCAGGCCCACGGCGGCAGCGATGTCGCCGGAGAAGACCTCCTCGATGTCCTCCCGGTGGTTGGCATGCATCTGCAGGATGCGGCCGATGCGCTCCTTCTGGTTCTTGGTGCTGTTGAGCACGGAGGAACCGGTGGTGAGCTTGCCGGAGTACACACGGAAGAAGGACAGGCGGCCAACGTAGGGGTCGGTCATAATCTTAAAGGCCAGGGCGGAGAAGGGCGCGTTGTCGTCGGCGGGACGCTCGTCCTCCTCGTCGGTGTCGGGGTTCACACCCTTGATGGCCGGGATGTCCAGCGGGGAGGGCATGAAGTCGACGATGGCATCCAGCAGCTTCTGAACGCCCTTGTTGCGGTAAGAGGTACCGCAGGTCACGGGAACCAGCAAGTTCTCGATGGTGCCCTTGCGCAGGGCACGGCGGATCATATCCTCGGGGATGGGCTTCTCCTCCAGGGCCAGCTCCATGATCTCATCGTCGATGTCAGCACAGGCGTCGATGAGCTTGGTGCGGTACTCCTGGGCCAGCTCCAGCATATCGGCGGGGATCTCCTCCACGCGCATGTCCTTGCCCAGCTCGTCGTAGTAGATGTCGGCATCCATCTCCACCAGGTCGATGATGCCCTTGAAGGTATCCTCGGAGCCGATGGGGAGCTGGATGGGCACCGCGTTGCACTTGAGCCGGTCGTGGATCATGTTGAGCACGTTATAGAAGTCAGCGCCCATGATGTCCATCTTGTTGACGTAGATCATGCGGGGGACCTTGTAGTGGTCGGCCTGGCGCCACACGGTCTCAGACTGGGGCTCAACGCCGCCCTTGGCGCACATAACGGTCACAGAGCCGTCCAGCACGCGCAGAGAGCGCTCCACCTCCACGGTGAAGTCCACGTGGCCCGGAGTGTCGATGATGTTGATGCGGGTCTGGGGGAACTGGTCCTTGGACCCCTTCCAATAGCAGGTGGTAGCCGCGGAAGTGATGGTGATGCCGCGCTCCTGCTCCTGAGCCATCCAGTCCATGGTGGCGGTGCCGTCATGGGTCTCACCGATCTTGTAGTTGACGCCGGTGTAGTAGAGGATACGCTCGGTGGTGGTGGTCTTACCGGCATCGATATGGGCCATGATACCGATGTTTCTGGTATTCTCTAAGGTAACTTTCCTAGGCATACTCTAACTCCTTATTACCAGCGATAGTGCGCGAAGGCCTTGTTGGACTCGGCCATCTTGTGGGTGTCCTCGCGCTTCTTGACCGCGGAGCCGAGGTTGTTGGCGGCATCCATGATCTCGCCGGCCAGCCGCTCCTTCATGGTCTTCTCGCTGCGGGCGCGGGAGTAGTTGGTCAGCCACCGCAGACCAAGGGTCTGACGGCGCTCGGGGCGAACCTCGATGGGCACCTGGTAGGTGGCGCCGCCCACGCGGCGGGCCTTGACCTCCAGGGACGGCATGATGTTCTCCAGAGCGGTGGTGAACACGTCCAGGGGGTCCTTCTCGGTCTTCTCCTTGATGATGTCGAAAGCACCGTAGACGACCTTCTGGGCCACACCCTTCTTGCCGTCCAGCATGATGCTGTTGACCAGCTTGGTCACCAGGACGGAGTTGTAAATCGGATCGGGCAGAACCTCCCGCTTGGGTACGTTTCCTCTTCTGGGCACTTTGCTTCCCTCCTTCATAGTATGATTTCATAGGTACTCGAAGGCTTTTCAGAAAAGCCCCCGTGTAAGACAAGTGCCTGCTTGTCCAGTGCCCCACAGAAAACGCCCCTATTATATATAGGTAAGCGCTTCCGCAAGGACAACTGCCTTGCGCGTTTGCGCATAAAGTCTCTTATTGGGTTTTCAGAAGAATTTTTACGGAGAAAAATTACTTCTTGCCGGCCTTGGGCCGCTTCGCGCCGTACTTGGAACGGGCCTGCATGCGGTTGGCAACGCCCTGGGCATCCAGAGTGCCGCGGATGATGTGGTAACGCACGCCGGGCAGGTCCTTGACACGGCCGCCGCGGATCATGACCACAGAGTGCTCCTGCAGGTTGTGGCCGACACCGGGGATATAGGCGGTGACCTCCATCCCGTTGGTCAGACGCACACGGGCGATCTTACGCAGAGCGGAGTTCGGCTTCTTGGGGGTGGCGGTACGAACCGCAGTGCACACACCTCTCTTCTGGGGAGAAGGCAGGTCGGTCATGCGGTTCTGCAGGGTGTTCAGGCCCTTCTGCATGGCGGGAGCGGTGGACTTGTAGGTCGCGGCCTCGCGTCCCTTGCGGACGAGCTGGTTAAACGTAGGCATGGTTTTCCTCCTTTCTTGGTTTCTAAAGAATATATTTTAACGAAACGGATGAAAATTATTCCGTTTCGCTAAAATCAGTGCAGCAACGCGGCCACCGCGCTGGGCACGGCGATACCGCACGCGGAGCCCAGTTCCTTCATCTGGGGAACCCGCTCCACCGGAATCTGTTTTTCTGCGCACAGGGCCTCCACCGGGGCGGTCACCCTGGGATCGGCATCCTCTGCCAGAAAAACCCGGGCGGCTTTCCCATCATTGACGGCCCGCTTGGTCTGCTTGACGCCGACCACCTTGGAGCCCTGCTTGAGTTCCGTCAGCATGCGGTCTGCCTCCCATCGCTTGATTTGCAGGGCCGTCTGGCTTTTCTGCCGCGTATCCCCTTTTGGCAGGCATACCTGCGCGATTTAGAATTTTACCATATGCGAATTCTAAAGTCAATCAGAAAATCACTAGATTTTGCAAAGCTTTCCGGCCCGTTTCCAGTCAGAACCGCCAGAGCGGCGGAGGGGCTTCCCCCCTCCGCCGCTCCCCTGGCACTATTCAATCATTCGTTTTTTGCAATTTCCTCTGCAATTGGGTCGCCCATGGCCTGATATTTTTCCTTTCCCCTGCACAGAAGGGCTCCCACTACTGCGCCTATAACGGCTGGAGCCAGCCACGCAAAGCCCAAATCGGAGAGCGGGAACATACTCATCAGGTCCTTCAACCAGCCAATGTCAGGCGCCACACTAAGCACCGCGTCCCCCAGGCTCACAATCCCCGCCATCAAAACGCCACCCTTGTAGAAACCGTCGTTCGGCAGAAAGCGGTCCAGCAGTCCCAAGATGGTCATAACAATGCAGACCGGATAGATCACCAGGAAAATTGGTGTAACATAGTTCACGATATTCTGTACTCCGGTGATCCCCATGAAAACTCCGATGATGCAGGCTATCAGCATCAGCAGCTTGTAGGGCACTCTCTTTTTTAGAAATTCATAAATAAATGAGACAACTGTGGTTCCAATGCCGACCGCAGTCGTCAGACAGGCCATGGCTACCGCGCCGCCCATACAAGCCAGCCCGGCAGTCCCCATGATTTGCCGAATGACACCAGAGAGCAGCGCGGTCTGGGCAGTATCCTGGGCATAGATACCGCTAGCCGTGGCGCCAATGTAGGTCAGAGTACCATAAACAGCAAACAGGGCGATAATGCAGACGATACCCGCCATAAATCCGCCTCTTCGGCTCTCCTTTCCGTCATAGCCTCGGCGGCGGAGATCACCCAGGATGACGCTTGCAAACATGATGCCGACCGTCAGATCGCCTGTATTATAGGCCGTCAGCATGGCATCCCCAAAGGGGTTTCCGATCCCGGTATCCACTGGCTCCCCTACCGGCGTCACCACACCCTTGATAAGGACAATTGCCAGAAGCACCAGTAGGATAGGCGTCATATATTTCCCCAGCTTGTCGATCACCGACTCCCGGTCACAGGCAAAAAAGTAGACCAAAACAAAGAACACAATGATAACTGCCCAGTTGGGCACCTGCGGGAAAAGCGGCTGAATTCCGATTTCATAAGTGGTAGCGGCACTCTTGGGTAAGGTAGAGCCCATGGCGATCAGTGTACAGCTCACCAGATAAAACGCGTTATAACACCACGGAGACACGTGGCCCATTAGGTCCTCAGAGCCCTCTCCGACGTTATTAACCGCCCAGAGAGCCATAACCGGCAGAACGATGCCACCCAGCAGCAGGCCCATAGCACCGAGGAACCACTCCTGTCCGCTGAACAGGCCAATCTGCGGCGGGAATATCAGGTTTCCGGCACCAAACATGGTGGAAAACAGCGCCAAACCTACAATCACGGTATCCTTCCAGAAGGATTTCTTCTTCATAGTGCTTCCTCCCCGTTGTTTCGTTGCCTATGATCTAAGCTGTGAACGGACTACAGCGTTTCCGCCCGATAGACTGTCACACCATTTAACACCGTCTCCAAAACCTTAACCCGATTAAAGTCTTGGTGAGAGATTTTAAACAGATCCCGGTCCAGCACCACAAGGTCGGCCTGCTTGCCCAGCTCCAGGGTGCCGCGGACAGCCTCATCCCGGCTGGCCCAGGCGGCATCGGAGGTGAACAGGCGCACCGCCTGCTCCACGGTGAGGGCCTGCTCGGGCAGATAGACCCTGGTGCCCGCCCGGTTCTGCCGGGTGACGGCGGCGCGCAGGTTGTCCAGCACGTTGAAGGGCTCCACCGGGCAGTCGGAGCCGCCGCTGATCCGGATGCCCAGATCCTCCATGGCCTTCCAGTTGTAGCACTCCTTCGCGTGGGCCTCCCCCACCCGCTCGGCGATGATGTTCATGTCGGCGTCAATGAAGATGGGCTGGATGTACGCTTGGAGGCCCAGGGCCTTCATCCGCTCCAGCAGGGCGGGTGTGGTAGTCTGGGCGTGGACGATGCCGTGGCGGTGATCCGGCCAGGGCTCCTCCCGCTCCACCCGCTCGATGGCGTCGCACACCTTGCGGAAGGCCAGGTCGCCGATGGCATGCACCGCCACGTCCATATGGGCGGTATGGGCCGCGCGAATCCGGCTGCACAGCTCTTCCTCGGTGTAGATAGGGATGCCGTGGTTGTCCGGCTCGTCCAGGTAGCTGTCAATCATCTCCGCCGACTTGGCCCCCAGGGAGCCGTCCTGGAGCAGCTTGCGGGGGCCGGTGCGGAAGAGGCTCTCCCGGTCGGCCGGATCGCTGCGCACCGCCTGGAGCCGCTCAAAGTCCTCGGGCTCCACCAGGCTCTGCTCGTAGACCCGCACCGTCAGTTCTCCGTCCGCCTCCATCTCCCGGAAGATGCCGATCAATCGGATAGGGTCCACTCCGGCAATGGCCTTCAGATCGTCGGAATTGACACAGGTAATGCCCGCCGCGTTCAGATCCCGCTGGCCCAGCCGGATCAGCTCCTTTACATAGGCGTCATCCGCCTGGGGGAGCACCTTCATATACAGGCGGGCGGCATCCTCCCGCAGGATGCCGTTGGCAAAGTCCACCAGGGCCAGCACCTCGGGCGCCACATCCTCCAGCGCGCGGATGCGCTCCAGCATTACGGAGTTGCAGGCCCCTATGTGCAGGCAGGTCCGCAGCATACACACCGGGATATCGGTGGAGATGCGGTCCAGATCCTCCCGCGTCACCAGGCGCCCCTCCGCCATGGTCTCTTGATTCCAGCCCATGCCGATCAGGTAGGATGGGTGGTCCCGCTCAATCCGGGCCCGCCCCCGTTCTATGATCTCCCCGATGGATGCCACGCCAAACAGGGAGAGGTTTTTCTGAGTCATGGCGTAGTGGAGCAGGTGCATGTGGGAATCGGTGAAGCCGGGCAGCACCATGCCTCCCTGCAAATCCCTCGTCTCATCCCACGCCTGCGCCAGAGCCTCCTGAACGCTCCCCAAAAAGGTCAGTCTGCCGTCCTCCGCGCCCACCGCCTCATAGCGGCGCATGGCGCCGTCCATTGAGGCAACCGTTCCGTTGTACCAAAGTCTCCGCATATCAGCCTTCCTTTCCGCCTGCGGCAAGTTTCGTGCACTTAACTCTGCAAACAGGATGCCAGCTCGCCCTAATGCCCAAAAAAGACCCGAGGGCCGGTATTTGGGACATACCTCCGGCTCTCGGGCCCTTTTTCAGGGGAAAAATTTTTGCGGTGCAAAATTTTTTACAGGTCAAATTTTTTCAGCTTGTATTTCAGATTCTGCCGGGACAGGCCCAGCAGGCGGGCTGCCTGGGAGATGGAGCCGGCCTGCTGCATAGCCCGGCTGAGCAGCTCCCGCTCGTAGGAGTCCAGCGCCCGGGTGAGGGAAAAGCTCTCCTCCAGGCGCAGGGCCTCCGGCAGCTCCGGCGGCCGGTTCAGGCCGCCCAGCCGCCCGGCCAGGATCTCCTCCATGTCCTCCACGGTGAGGCGCTCCCCCCGGGCGACGGCCACCGCCCCCTCGATGGCGTTTTTCAGCTCCCGCACATTGCCCGGCCACGCATAGCCCCGGAGCAGCCGGAGGGCCCGCTCGCTCAGCCCCCGCACCCTCCGGTGCAGCTTCCGGTTATAGTGCTCGATAAAGTAGTCCGCAAGCGGGCCGATGTCGCGCAGCCGCTCCCGCAGGGGCGGGAGCGTCAGGCGAATCACCCCCAGGCGGTAGTACAGATCCTCCCGCAGGCGCCCCTCCCGGATGAGCTTCTGAGGCTTCTCGTTTACCGCCGCCACGATCCGCACGTCGAAGGGGATGTCCCGGCTGCCCCCCAGACGGCGCACTTTCTTCTCCTCCAGCACCTTGAGCAGCTTGGCCTGGAGGGCCGGGTCCATGGAGTTGATCTCGTCCAGGAACAGGGTGCCGCCGTCCGCCTCCTCCAGCAGCCCCTTGCGGGTGAGGGCGCCGGTGTAGCTTCCCTTTTCCGTGCCAAAAAACAGGCTCTCCAGCAGGGTGGCCGGGATGGCCGCACAGTTTTGGGAGACAAAAGGTCCCGCCCGGCCGCCCTCGCTGTGGAGCGACTCGGCCACCAGCTCCTTGCCCGTTCCCGTCTCACCATAGATGAGCACCGACGAGTCCAGCCCGGCCACGTCCCGGATGCGGCTCTTGAGGGCCAACATGGCCGGGTCTTCCGTGAGCATCCGGTCCAGGGTGGACAGGCCGCCGCCCTCCCCGCCACGGATCACCCGCTGGTCAATGGTGTGGTACTTGGACGAGTCCACCACGCACTCCACCCGGCCGTCCACCACGATGGGGATGGTGGTGGACTCCAGCAGCACCCGCTCCCCCCGGTGGTTGTTGATGTCCTGGAGAACGTTGTAGCTGGCCCGGCCCGTCCGCAGGGCGGTAAGGATGGTGCTGCTCTCCCCGTCCAGCTCCGGATAGAGCTCCAGAATGTGCCGCCCCACCGTGTCCTGGGAGCACCAGTAGCTGTTCAGCGGAATCCGGTGGTATTCGATGATCCCCTCCCGGTTGACCACCAGAATTCCGTCCGTATCCTCGCAGAGGCGGAGTACCTCGCCAATCTGATCCAGAAACCGCTCCAGCATGCCTGCTCTCCCCTTCTGTTCATGAGAATATAAAAAAAATCTGGATTTCTCCAGATTCGACGGATAAAACAATTGACTTTTGTTCCCTTTTCATGGTATACTGAAATGCTCTTATCTTCCAACCCAGTTTTCCCGATTTTTTCCCAGCTTGGACACAGTTTAGCATGCGGGGCGGGAAAGCGCAAGAGGATTTGTTTCTTTTTTGTCCACACAGCCGAGCGTGTACTTCCTTCTTCCCCGCCGCGCTTTGTCGGGTTTGACGGAAGACAGCCGATGGAAACCGGAGAGCGCTGCCGCCCAACGCTCCCCAAACAAAGAAAACGAGGTGTTTTTTCTACGATGGTCAAGGACGTCTACTACGGCAAGACCCTCCGCAAGAGCTTTGCCCGCCATGAAGAAATCCTGGACATGCCCAACCTCCTGGAGGTGCAGAAGAACTCCTATCAGTGGTTCCTGGACACGGGACTGCGGGAGGTCTTCAAGGACGTGGCCTCGATCACCGACTACGCGGGCAACCTGGAGCTCTCCTTCATCGACTACTCCATGGATGAGCCCCCCAAGTACAGCGTGGAGGAGTGCAAGGCCCGGGACGCCACGTACGCCGCGCCCATCAAGGTGCGGGTGCGCCTGCGCAACAAGGAGACCGAGGAGATCAAGGAGCAGGAGATCTTCATGGGCGACTTCCCCCTGATGACCAAGGCCGGCACCTTCGTCATCAACGGCGCCGAGCGCGTCATCGTCTCCCAGATCGTCCGCTCCCCCGGCATCTATTACTCCCACACCGAGGACAAGGCCGGCGGCATCACCTACGCCACCACCGTCATCCCCTACCGGGGCGCCTGGCTGGAGTATGAGACCGACCTGAACGACGCCTTCTACGTGCGCATCGACAAGAACCGCAAGCTGCCCATCACCTGCCTGATCCGTGCGGTGGGCCCCAAGACCGACCCCGAGATCCTCGAGCTGTTCGGTGAGGATCCCCGCATCGTTGCCACCCTGGAGAAGGACGCCTGCAAAACCTATGAGGACGCGCTGCTGGAGATCTACCGCAAGCTGCGCCCCGGCGAGCCCCCCACGGTGGACTCCGCCGAGAGCCTGCTCAACGCCCTGTTCTTCGACCCCCGGCGCTACGACCTGTCCGCCGTGGGCCGCTACAAGTTCAACAAGAAGCTGTCGATCTGGACCCGCCTGGTGAATCAGACCCTGGCCGCCCCCGTGGCCGACCCCATGACCGGCGAGATCATCGCCGAGCCCGGCGAGGTGCTCACCCGGGAACGGGCCCACGAGCTGGACGACAAGGGCGTCAACGAGGTTGTACTGGAGCTCGACGGCGTGCAGATCAAAGTATTCTCCAATCACATGGTGGATATGTCCAAGTTCGTGGACTTTGATCCGGAGGAGTGCGGCGTCAGTGAGAAGGTACGCTTCACCGTGCTCCAGGAGCTGCTCCAGAATTACACCGGCGAGGAGCTCAAGGAGGCCGTGAAGGAGCGCATCGACGACCTCATTCCCAAGCACATCATCGTGGACGACATCATGGCGTCCATCAACTACCTCAACTGCCTGGCCCACGGGGTGGGCTCCGCCGACGACATCGACCACCTGGGCAACCGCCGCCTGCGCTGCGTGGGCGAGCTGCTCCAGAACCAGTTCCGGATCGGCTTCTCCCGCATGGAGCGGGTGATCCGGGAGCGCATGACCATCCAGGATCTGGACATCGTCACCCCCCAGAGCCTCATCAACATCCGCCCCGTCACCGCCTCCATCAAGGAGTTCTTCGGCTCCTCCCCCCTGAGCCAGTTCATGGACCAGACCAACCCTCTGGCCGAGCTGACCCACAAGCGCCGTATGTCCGCCCTGGGCCCCGGCGGCCTGTCCCGTGACCGCGCCTCCTTCGACGTGCGCGACGTCCACTATTCCCACTACGGCCGCCTCTGCCCCATCGAGACTCCCGAAGGTCCCAACATCGGCCTGATCTCCTATCTGGCCTCCTATGCCCGCATCAACCGCTACGGCTTCATCGAGGCCCCCTACCGCAAGGTGGATAAAGCCACCGGCCACGTCACCGACCAGGTGGACTATATGACCGCCGACGTGGAGGACCAGTACACCATCGCCCAGGCCACCGAGCCGCTGGACGAGAACGGCTGCCTGGTACACGACCGTATCACCTGCCGCCACCGCAACGAGATCATCGACGTGGACCGGGATCAGGTGGACTATATGGACATCTCCCCCAAGATGATGTTCTCCATCGCCACCGCCCAGATCCCCTTCCTGGAGAACGACGACGCCAACCGCGCCCTGATGGGCGCCAACATGCAGCGTCAGGCCGTGCCCCTGCTGACCACCCAGGCTCCCATCGTGGCCACCGGCCAGGAGCACAAGAACTGCATCGACTCCGAGGTGGCCATCCTGGCTGAGGACGACGGCGTGGTTACCAAGGTGGCCGCCGACTCCGTCTCCGTCCGCTACGACGACGGCCGCGTGGAGGACTACCGGCTCACCAAGTACCTGCGCTCCAACCACGGCACCTGCATCAACCAGCGTCCCATCGTGGACGCCGGCCAGCGGGTGGAGAAGGGCGAGGTCATTGTGGACGGCCCCTCCACCAACAACGGCGAGATCGCCCTGGGCAAGAACATCCTCATGGGCTTCATGACCTGGGAGGGCTACAACTACGAGGACGCCATCCTGCTCAACGAGCGCATGGTGAAGGAGGACGTGTTCACCTCCATCCACATCGAGGAGTACGAGACCGAGAGCCGCGACACCAAGCTGGGCCCCGAGGAGATCACCCGTGACATCCCCAACGTGGGCGAGGACGCCCTGAAGGATCTGGACGAGCGGGGCATCATCCGCGTGGGCGCCGAGGTGCGCGCCGGCGACATTCTGGTTGGCAAGGTCACCCCCAAGGGCGAGACCGACCTCACCGCTGAGGAGCGGCTGCTCCGCGCCATCTTCGGCGAGAAGGCCCGCGAGGTGCGCGACACCTCCCTGAAGGTGCCCCACGGCGAGAGCGGCATCATCGTGGACGTGAAGGTCTTCACCCGCGAGGCGGGCGATGAGCTCTCCCCCGGCGTGAACATGGTGGTGCGCGTCTACATCGCCCAGAAGCGCAAGATCTCCGTGGGTGACAAGATGGCCGGCCGCCACGGTAACAAGGGCGTCGTGTCCCGCATCCTGCCCCAGGAGGATATGCCCTTCCTGCCCGACGGCACCCCCCTGGACATCGTGCTCAACCCCCTGGGCGTGCCCTCCCGTATGAACATCGGCCAGGTGCTGGAGGTCCACCTGGGCTACGCGGCCAAGACCCTGGGCTGGAAGGTGGCCACCCCCGTCTTCAACGGCGCCGACGAGAAGGACATCGCCGAGACCCTGAAGATGGCCGGCCTGCGCCCCGACGGCAAGAGCTGGCTGTACGACGGCCGCACCGGCGAGCGGTTTGACAACCCCGTCACCGTGGGCTACGTCTACTTCCTCAAGCTCCACCACCTGGTGGACGACAAGATCCACGCCCGCTCCACCGGCCCCTACTCCCTGGTCACCCAGCAGCCCCTGGGCGGCAAGGCCCAGTTTGGCGGCCAGCGCTTCGGCGAGATGGAGGTGTGGGCCCTGGAGGCCTACGGCGCGGCCTACACCCTGCAGGAGATCCTCACCGTCAAGTCCGACGATGTCACCGGCCGCGTGCGCACCTACGAGTCCATCGTCAAGGGCCACAACGTGCCCAAGCCCGGCGTGCCCGAGTCCTTCAAGGTCCTGGTCAAGGAGCTGCAGTCCCTGTGCCTGGACATCAAGGTGCTGGACGACCAGGGCGCGGAGATCGAGCTGAAGGACGACGACGAGGACAACTACCAGCCCGGCAAGTTCCGCGACGAGGACGACGACTACTACGGCTACGACGCCGGCGGGGAGTCCGACTTCGCCGCCGCGGGCTACACCCTCAAGGAGGGCAGCGACGACGACGACCTGGCCGCCGCGGACGCAGAGGAGCTGGACGACAGCGACGACTTCTCGGATGACTATTCCGATGAGGATATGGACTAATTAAGGGAGGACGAGCAAAGATATGAGTTACGCTGAATTCGACGCCATCCAGATCGGCATCGCCTCCCCGGAGCAGATCCGCGAGTGGTCCTACGGCGAGGTCAAGAAGCCGGAGACCATCAACTACCGCACCCTCAAGCCGGAGCGGGACGGTCTGTTCTGCGAGCGGATCTTTGGCCCCACCAAGGACTGGGAGTGCCACTGCGGCAAGTACAAAAAGATCCGCTACAAGGGCAAGATCTGCGACCGCTGCGGCGTGGAGGTCACCCGTGCCAAGGTGCGCCGTGAGCGCATGGGCCACATCGAGCTGGCCGCCCCGGTGAGCCACATCTGGTATTTCAAGGGCATCCCCTCCCGCATGGGCCTGCTGTTGGACATCAGCCCCCGTATTCTGGAGAAGGTGCTCTACTTCGCCAGCTATATTGTCACTGACCCCGGCTTCTCCCCCCTGGCCAAGAACCAGATCCTCTCCGAGAAGGAGTACCGCGACATGCGGGAGAAGTACGAGGACGACTTCGAGGCCGGCATGGGTGCCGAGGCCGTGAAGAAGCTGCTCCAGGACATTGATCTGGAGGAGCTGTCCAACCAGCTCCGCGCCGAGCTGAAGGACGCCTCCGGCCAGAAGAAGGCCCGCATCGTCAAGCGCCTGGAGGTGGTAGACGCCTTCCGCATCTCCGGCAACAAGCCCGAGTGGATGATCATCGACGTGCTGCCGGTGATCCCCCCCGAGCTGCGCCCCATGGTACAGCTGGACGGCGGCCGCTTTGCCACCTCCGATCTGAACGACCTGTACCGCCGGGTGATCAACCGCAACAACCGCCTGAAGCGTTTGATCCAGCTCAACGCCCCCGACATCATCGTGCGCAACGAGAAGCGGATGCTCCAGGAGGCGGTGGACGCCCTCATCGACAATGGCCGCCGGGGCCGCGCCGTCACCGGCGCTAACAACCGCGCCCTCAAGAGCCTGTCCGACATGCTCAAGGGCAAGCAGGGCCGCTTCCGCCAGAACCTGCTGGGCAAGCGCGTGGACTACTCCGGCCGTTCCGTCATCGTGGTCGGCCCCGAGCTGAAGATCTACCAGTGCGGCCTGCCCAAGGAGATGGCCATCGAGCTCTTCCGCCCCTTCGTGATGAAAAAGCTGGTGGAGGACGGCCTGGCCAACAACATCAAGTCCGCCAAGAAGATGGTGGACAAGGGCAAGGCCGAGGTGTGGGACGCCCTGGAGTTCGTGATCAAGGACCACCCCGTCATGCTCAACCGCGCCCCCACCCTGCACCGCCTGGGCATCCAGGCCTTCGAGCCCGTGCTCGTGGAGGGCCGCGCCATCAAGCTGCACCCCCTGGTGTGTACCGCCTTCAACGCCGACTTCGACGGCGACCAGATGGCCGTCCACGTGCCCCTGTCCGCCGAGGCCCAGACCGAGGCCCGGGTGCTCATGCTCTCGGCCAACAACCTGCTGCGGCCCCAGGACGGCGGCCCCGTCACCGTGCCCACCCAGGACATGGTGCTCGGCTCCTACTACCTGACCTATGAGAAGTATCCCGAGCACACCGCCGAGGAGACCTACGACGACGTGGCGGCGGTGAAGGCCGCCCTGGCCGCGGGCGCCATCACCCCCGACTCCTATGTCTGGGTGAAGAACCCCGGCTCCCTGGATGATATTCCCACCTATGCCGGCATCTGCGCCGAGACCGAGGACGGCGCGCTGCCCCGCGAGGTGCTCCACGTCTTCTCCAACGACATCGAGGCCCGCCTGGCCTACGACGAGGGCGAGCTGGAGCTCCACGTGCCCATCCTGGTCCGCCGGGAGGCGGAGGTGGACGGCGTTGTCCGCCACAAGCTGGTGCGCACCACCGTGGGACGCCTGCTCTTCAACGAGGGCATCCCCCAGGATCTGGGCTTCGTGGACCGCAGCGACCCCGAGCAGATGTTCGACCCCGAGGTCAACTTCATCGTGGGCAAGAAGCAGCTTGGCAAGATCATCGACAAGTGCATCGTCAAGCACGGCTTCACCGTGTCTGCCCATGTGCTGGACACCATCAAGAACCGGGGCTACAAGTTCTCCACCCGCGGCTCCCTCACCGTCTCCATCTACGACATGACCATCCCCGAGAAGAAGTATGGCCTGATCGCCGATACCGAGAAGGAGATCGTCAAGATCGAGCGGCAGTACAAGCGCGGCTTCCTCACCAATGAGGAGCGTTACCGCCTGGTGGTCGAGGCCTGGGAAAAGACCACCAAGGACGTGACCGACGCCCTGATGGCCGGCCTGGACCGCTACAACCCCATCTGGATGATGGCGGACTCCGGCGCCCGTGGTTCCTCCGCCCAGATCCGCCAGTTGGCCGGCATGCGCGGCCTGATGGCCGACACCTCCGGCCGCACCATCGAGATCCCCATCAAGTCCAACTTCCGTGAGGGCCTGTCCGTGCTGGAGTACTTCATCTCCTCCAGAGGCGCCCGAAAGGGCATGGCCGACACGGCCCTGCGTACCGCCGACTCGGGTTACCTGACCCGCCGTCTGGTGGACGTGTCCCAGGAGGTCATCATCCGCGAGCACGACTGCGGCACCGACGACGGCATCACCGTCAGCGAGATCGTGGAGAACGGCCAGGTCATTGAGACCTTCGGCGAGCGGCTCAAGGGCCGTTATCCGGTGGAGGATATCTGCGATCCCCAGACCGGCGAGGTGCTCATTGATCACCACACCATGATGACCGCCGACCACGCCAAGCTGCTGGAGGACCACGGCATCCACTCCGTGAAGATCCGCAGCGTGCTCACCTGCCGCGCCCGCAGTGGCGTTTGTTCCAAGTGCTATGGCATCAACCTGGCCATTGGCGAGCCCGTGGGCGAGGGCGAGGCCGTGGGCATCATCGCCGCCCAGTCCATCGGCGAGCCGGGCACCCAGCTCACCATGCGTACCTTCCACACCGGCGGCGTCGCCGGCGGCGACATCACCCAGGGTCTTCCCCGTGTTGAGGAGCTGTTCGAGTCCCGCAAGCCCAAGAAGATGGCCCAGTTGGCCGAGATCAGCGGCCGGGTCACTCTGGAGGAGGCCAAGCGCAACGCCATCTGCAACGTCACCATCACCGCCAACGACGGCGAGGTGGTCTCCTACGCCCTGCCCTACGCGGGCCTGCGGGTGAAGGACGGCGACACCGTGGAGAAGGGCTTCGCCCTCACCGAGGGTGCCCTCTACCCCCAGGACGTCCTGCGGGTGCGCGGCGTCCACGCCGTGTACGACTACCTCATCCAGGAGGTTCAGAAGCCCTACCGTCAGCAGGGCGTTGACATCAACGACAAGCACATCGAGGTCATCTGCCGCCAGATGATGCGCAAGGTGCGGGTGGAGGACGCGGGCGATTCCGATCTGCTCAGCGGTTCCACCGTCGATCTCATCCGCTTTGAGGATGCCAAGGAGGCCGTGCAGAAGCGCATCGACTCCGGCGAGACCAACGACGGCCTCGAGCTCAAGCTGCCCACCTGCACCCGCCTGCTGATGGGCATCACCAAGGCCTCTCTGGCCACCGACTCCTTCCTGTCCGCCGCCTCCTTCCAGGAGACCACCAAGGTGCTCACCGAGGCCGCTATTCAGGGCAAGGTGGACCACCTGCTGGGCCTGAAGGAGAACGTCATCATCGGCAAGCTGATCCCCGCCGGCTCCGGCCTGTCCGTCTACCGCAAGTACGACAAGGTGGACGACGAGGGCACCGCCCAGAGCGGCGAGGAGGCGGTTCCCGAGGAGGAGGCCCCCGCCGAGGCGGCGGTCCTCTCCGAGTCCGCTGAAGTCTGATCCCACTGTGAAAGGCCCGGGGCACCCCATTGCCCCGGGCCTTTTTTCGACAGGAGGTGCCTATGAACGTCTTTTCCCTCTCGTGGGCCGCAGCGGGACTGGCCCTGCTGGGCCTGAGCCTGTTTCCCGCCGGCTCCCTTGCCCTGGGCGGAGCGCCCGCTCATCTGGCCGTCTTTCTGCTCCTGCTGGCCCTGGCCGCCCTGGCGCTGCGGCTGCTCCGCCGGGAGGGCCTGGACCGTCCCCGGCTGCTGGACGCCCTGCTGCCCATTGGGCTGGCCTTCTTCCTCCGGGCCCTGCTGCTGGACTACCAGTCCGCCGATTACCAGATGTTCCTCTCCCAATGGGCCGCGGCCTTCCGGGATGGGGGCGGCTTCGCGGCCGTGAAGCTGCCGATCGGCAACTATAACGCGCCCTACCTCTATTTTCTTGCCGCCATCTCCTATCTGCCCATACCCGACCTGTACCTCATCAAGCTCTTCTCCATTCTGTTTGACGTGGTGCTGGCCTGGGGCGGCTTCCGGCTGGTGCGGCATTTCGCGCCGGAGCGCCCGAACCGCCCCCTGCTCTGCTTCTGCCTGCTTCTTCTGCTGCCTACGGTGATACTCAACGGCGCGTTCTGGGGGCAGTGCGACGCCCTGTACGGCGCCCTCACCCTCCACGCCCTGGCCTGCGCACTGGAGGGAAGAAACCGAAGCTCTTTGCTCCTGCTGGGGATCGCCTTCTCCTTTAAACTACAGACCGTCTTTGTGCTCCCCCTGTGGGGCGGGCTGTGGCTGCTCCGGCGGGTGCGCTTCCGGGAGCTGTTGTGGTTTCCGGCGGCCTATGCCGCCACCTGTGTGCCCGCGCTGCTGCTGGGCAAGCCCCTGGGGGACATCCTGGGGGTCTATTTTGGGCAGGCCGCCGAGTACTCCGGCTATCTGAACCTGAACGCCCCCAATATGTACGCCCTGATTCCCCACGGCGCGGAGGTGAACACTGCCCTCGCCGCCCGCCTGGGCATCCTGGCCGCCTTCGCCCTCGCTGCGGCCGTGCTGGCCGCCCTGCTGGTTTTTCGCCGCCAGGCGGACGACCGGGCTCTTCTGGCCGCCGCGGTTGTCCTGGCCATCGGCGTACCCTTCCTGCTGCCCCACATGCATGAGCGCTACTTCTTCCTGGCTGACGTGCTGGCTCTGGCCTGGGCCTGCGCGTTCCCCCGCTCCGCCCCCTGCGCCCTGCTGGTGGAGCTGGCCTCCCTGGGCGCCTATGTGGTGGTCCTGCGGGGGAAATTTACCCTGGCGGTCTCCCTGGATGGCCGCCTGTTCCCCATGCTGTGCGAGGCCCTGCTCATGCTGGCCGGCCTGGCCTTTGCGGTCCTCTCCCTCGCCCGCCGGCTCGCCTTCCCTCAAAAATCCAGAGAGTAACAGCCTGTCCCCTACCATCTGGCATGCCGGTACAAATTTCCTGTGAAATCAGCAGGAAAGCAGTTGACGAGCTGGAAACAATGTGTTACAATTTGGTTACAGTTTTTAAGAATAGTTACAATCCTCAAAGGAGGTCAAAATGGCAGCTCAGAATATTCCCCTGACCTACAAAGGCCACCCCCTCCGCCGGAAGGACAGCCTGATCTACTACGGCAGCATGGCCCAGAAATATATCATCATGCTCCAGATTCTCTCCCAGAAGAAGGATCAGGACCTGGACGTGGCGACCAAGGTTTCCGTTCAGCTTCAGCTCACCGACCCGGATCTGAAGAGCCGGGACCGGGTGGTTAAGAAAACTGAGAAAGACAGCCTCTACGCCGCCATGGACGTGGCGTCCGTCTGGCTGGAGCGCGCGCTCGCCAACCCGTAACCCCGCCTTACACCCGAGAAGCCAAAGCCCCGCCCTCCGGGCGGGTATTACTTTGAAACTGGAGGAATCGACCCATGATACAGCCTGCCAAGCTCCTGCGCACCGCGCTTGTAACTGCCGTCCTCTCCACCGTCTGCGTGGTGAGCGCCTCCGCCGCCAGTGTCGGCGTGGGCACCGTCAACACCGACGCTCTCCGCCTCCGCGACGAGGCCAGCACCTCCGCCACCGTACTGGGTACCGCCTCCAAGGGCGACACCGTGGTGGTTCTGGAGGACGCTGGCAACGGCTGGTATAAGGTGGACTACAAGTCCGTGGAGGGCTATATGTCCGGCGAGTACCTGAACGTGTCCGCCAAGGCGGATGTCACCATCGGTTACGGCCTGGTCCAGTCCCAGGGTTCTCCCCTGAATGTGCGCAGCGGCCCCGGCACCAGCTACGGTAAGGTCACCTCCCTCAACAACGGCGCGGTGGTCAACATCGTGGGCATCGACAACGGCTGGTACAAGATTTCTACCAATGGCGTCACCGGCTATGTCAGCAGCGATTACATGGTCACCTGCAAGGACTCCGCCGGCTCCCGCGGCGACGGCGCCACCGCTGTGGCCACCGCCTCCAGCAGCAGCCTGGGCCAGCAGGTGGTGGACTACGCCAAGCAGTACCTCGGTTGCCCCTATGTGTACGGCGGCAACGGCCCCAGCAGCTTTGACTGCTCCGGGTATACCAGCTATGTGTACCGCCATTTCGGCTACACCCTGAACCGCACCGCCTCCACTCAGCTCTCCAACGGCACCTCCGTCTCCAAGAGCGAGCTGCAGCCCGGCGACCTGGTGTTCTTCAAGTACAACACCAGCAAGGCCGCCTCTCATGTGGGCATCTATATCGGCGGCGGGCAGTTCATCCACGCCTCTACCAATACATACACCGTCAAGATTGACGATCTTACCCGCGGCCACTACGCCAACGTCTACGTGGGCGCCCGCCGCATCCTGTGATTTTGCCTGGCAGGCGAATCCGGTCTGAGTTGAAAACGAGCGTACACGGCTCTGCCGTGCACGCTCGTTTTATGTTTTCGTATCCGATGCAGTTTTAGGGGGGATTTTCAAATGGATCTGGCCTTTCTGGAGGAAACCAAGTTCTGTCTCCCGGCGCGCCGGAGCTGCCGGAATCCCTCGCCGGCCTTCCCATCGCCCTGCCCCACGCTCCCCGCCCTGTTCGGCACCTGGTGGAGAAATCCGTCCCCCTCTCCGTGGGGAGGGTATGCGCCTTCTCCTTTGCCGCTCCCCGCGGCGGCCTCGCCCTGTGCAATATCAATGCCGTCACCCTTTCTTTGCAGGCAATCGCCGTATACTGCATTAGGGGTTGATGTTGTCCAGTCACAGGAACAGGGCCCGCCGGATGGCGGGCCCTGTCGGGTCAGATGCTTATTCCTGGGGCTTGTCGTCGTCGGAGAATACCTCCTCGGGAGCCACCTCGTGATCGCAGCAGCCGCAGCCGCCGTCCACCGGCTCCTCAGGGGGCACGTCGGTCTCCACGTGGGGGATGTCCGCGTCGGACACATTGCCCTCAGCCTTCAGCTCGGCGATGCGGTTCTTGTTCTCCTCAATGTTGACCTTGGCGGCGGTGATACGCTCACACAGGGCCACGTAGGCCGCCTCAGGGGCCATGCCCCGCTCGGCATAGTACAGCTTGCCGATCTCCACATACGCCTTCTTGATGGCGTCCTCCTCGCTGGCGTTGTTCAGGGACAGCTTGGTGATCTCCGCAAGCTGCTTGGACTTGGCCACGCCGGCCCGGCCCAGATCCATTGCACGATCCTTCAGTTCATCCAAAAAAGCCATATTAAAAACCTCCTTACGGTGCGGCTTGTTGGGTTGCTGGCCTTATTCTACCCCGTTTTGCCCCGGTGCGCAAGGGGACGCGCCGGGATTTTAGCCAATTTTAACCGATCCTATAGCGGAGCTTAAATTTTGCGGCCTTTTCTTGCCCTTTGGCCCGCACTGTGATAAAATCATATCATTTCACTGGGGGAATTCTCCCCCGGAAAGGAGCACCCATGAAACTGTTGATGACGGACCGTCCCGTGTCCGCCGCTCTCCCCCAGGATGCCGCCGCCGTGGATCTCTCCGCCCTCCGCATCGCAAACTGCGTGGGCTGCTTCGGCTGCTGGACCAAAACGCCCGGCCGCTGCGTCATCCGGGACGACGCGGCACGGGTATATCCCCTCATCGCCCGGAGCGAGCAGGTACTCTATGTCAGCCGGGTCAAATACGGCTCCTACGCGCCGGTGATGAAGACCATGCTGGAGCGGGCCATTCCGGTGCAGCAGGCCTTTCTCCGCATCCACAACGGCGAGACTCACCACGTTCAGCGCGCCGTGGTCCCCAAGGACGCGGTGATCCTGGCCTACGGGGCGGACCGGGCGGAGGAGCGCGCCCTGTTTACCCGGCTGGTGGAGCGCAACGCCCACAACATGTCCTTCCGCAGCCACCGCGTCCGCTTTGTGGCCGAGGGGGAGCTGGAGGCCGCCGTGGGAGAGGAGGTGGCCCGGTGGTGAAGCTTCTGATCGTAAACGGCAGCCCCCGCGCCCCCCGCTCCAATTCCAGGCGCTATGCCGAGCTGTTTCAGGCCCGCTGGAAAGGGGAGGCCCGCTATGCGGCCCTGACTGCAAAGAATCACGCCGAGCTGGCGGCGGCGGCGGCGGACTGCACCGACCTGCTGCTGGTCTTCCCCCTCTATGCCGACGGCCTTCCCGCCCCTCTCTTGCGCTTTTTGGAGTTCCTGGAGGGGGCCGGGCCGGAGCACAGGCCGCGCATCAGCGTACTGATCAACTGCGGCTTTCTGGAGCCACACCAGAACGATGTCGCGGTGGACATGGTGCGCCTCTTCTGCCTGGAGAACGGCTATCCCTTCGGCGCATGCCTCAAAATCGGCGGCGGGGAGGCCATCCTGGGCACCCCTTTCGCCTTCCTGGTCAGGCGGAACATCAGGGCGCTGGCCAGGGCCATCGCCGCCGGACGGCCCGCCGAGCTGGCGGTCACCATGCCCCTGTCCCCCCGCGCCTTTGTGCGGGCCTCCACACGCTACTGGAGGCAGATGGGCGCCGCCAACGGCTGTACGCCGGAACAGATGGCGTCCATGGACATTGAGCCGCAGCCTTAGAAAAAGGTGAGCTGCCGCTCCCCGTAACCGCGCTGATAGGCGGCGGTGATGTCCCGCATCCGGCACAGCAGGCCCAGGGCGCGGCACCGCTCCTCCAGGGCGGCCCACAGGGCCTTTGCCCGTGGGCTGGGGCACTCGTAGCGGGGTCCGTACTGCCGCCGGTAGCGCTCTGCCAGGCCGGGAAAGCCTTTTTCCAATGCCTGATAGTAATATTCCCGCTGTTGATCACGGAGCGTCATACCGAACGCGGGGTAGACAAACCGGGCCCCCGCCTCCGCCGCGGCCTCCACCACGGCCCGCAGGTTTTCCACATTGTCCTCCAAAAAGGGGAGAACCGGCATGAGCAGCACGCCGGCAAACAACCCCGCCTCCGCCAGCCGGGCCACCGCCTCCAGCCGCCGGGCGGGGCTGGGAGCGTTCGGCTCCACCCGGGCGGCCAGGGCGGCATCGGTGGTGGTGACGGTCACCTTGCACAGCACCGGCACGTGCTCCCTCATGCAGCGCAGCACGTCTATGTCCCGGGTAATCCCGTCCCCCTTGGTGGCGATGGCCGCCCCGAAGCCGTAGGCGTCCAGCAGCTCCAGGGCGTGGCGGGTGAGCTGGAGCTCCCCCTCGAAGGGGTTGTAAGGGTCGCTCATGGAGCCCATGCCCACAATGCCGGGGCGCACCTTCCGCCGCAGCCCGTCCCGCAGGAGCGCCAGGGCGTTCTCCTTGGCCCGCACCCGGCCGAAATCCTCGATACCGTAGCAGGCGCTTCGGCTGTCGCAGTAGATGCAGCCGTGGCAGCAGCCCCGGTACAGGTTCATGGTGTAGTCGGTGCCGAACCAGGCGGTGCTCCTGTTGCGGCTTAAGATCTGCTTGGCGGGAATGTACTCCATGGCCGTTCCTCCGTATGGTTTTCCCCCCGCCTCCATATCCTAGTGGGGAATGGAGGTGGAGCATGAGACGCAAGCTGCCCCTTTCGCTCCGGATCCTGCTGGGCCTGGGGCTGGGCGTGCTGGCCGGGCTGGCGCTCCAGGATGCCCCGGAGTTTGCCGCGGCCTGGATTCAGCCCTTCGGCACCCTGTTTCTCAATCTGGTAAAGATGCTGGTGGTTCCCCTGGTGTTCTGCTCCCTGACGGCGGGGGTGGGCGGTCTGGGGGACGCCCGGCACATGGGCCGGGTCGGCGGCCGCACCCTCCTGTTCTACTTGTGCACCACCGCGCTGGCGGTGGCCCTGGGCCTGCTGGCGGCCAACCTGTTTCCGGTGGGGCGGGAGCTGGGCTATCCGCTCCCCGCCGCCCGGGAGGAGGCCCCCTCTTTCTCTCTGGCGGACACCCTGCTGGGGATTGTCCCCACCAATCCCATCCAGGCTCTGGCCGAGGGCAATATGCTGCAGATCCTCTTTTTTGCCCTGGCCCTCGGGTGGGCGTCCCTGACCATCGGAGAGAAGGGCGCGCCCCTGCTGCGGGCCTTCGGCAGTCTGGCGGAGGCCATGTACGCCCTCACAGAGCGGACCATGGTACTGGCGCCGGTGGCTGTGTTCGCCCTGATCGCCCCGGTGGTGGCCGCGGAGGGGCCCAGAGTGCTCTCCTCCCTCCTGGGGGTGGCCGTCCTGGTCTACGGGGCCTGTCTGGTGCAGCTTCTGTTGGTCTACGGAGGAGCCGTGGGCGCCCTGGCAAGGCGCAGCCCCCGGCGTTTCTTCCGGGAGGCCCTGCCCGCCGTGGTCTTCGCCTTCTCGTCGGCCAGCTCCGCCGGGGCCCTTCCCTTCTCGCTGGAGGCCGCCGAGCGCCTGGGCGTCCCCGCCGGGGTGCGCTCCTTCGTCCTCCCCCTGGGTGCCACCCTCAACATGGACGGCACCGCCATCTACCAGGGGGTGTGCGCCCTGTTCATCGCCAATGCCTACGGTATCCCCCTGGCGCTCCCCCAGCAGCTCACCATCATCCTCACCTGCACCCTGGCCTCCGTCGGAACCGCCGGAGTACCCGGCGCAGGGGCCGTCATGCTGGGCATGGTGCTCCAGTCCGTGGGCCTGCCGGTGGAGGGGGTGGCATTGGTCCTGGGCATCGACCGGGTGCTGGACATGGCGCGCACCGCCGTCAACGTAGCGGGCGACCTCGCCTGCGCCGTTGTAGTGTCCGCCGCCGAACCCCCGGTTGAAAAGGGGCCTCCCGCCTGAGGGAGGCCCTTTTTTACGTCTGTTCGGGGGTGGTAATCCAGAGGGTGTTTTCCTCCGCGTCCCACACGTCCTCCAGCCCCGCGGCGTCCACCATAAAGCGCACCGGGACATAGAGCTTCCACCCCACCAGCTCAGGCGGCACCGCCATGGAGACCGGGCCGCGCCCGGACACCTGGCCCTGGGTGATGCCCACCCGGACGGTGATGCTCTCCGCCCCGTTGCTGCACACCGCCGTCCCGGTGGCCGCATCGTAGGAGAAGTCATAATATCCCATCCAGACCGCCAGTTCCCGCATCGGGGCCATGGTGCACCCTGCTGTGCTGCGCAGGGGCATATCGGTCAGGGAGAAATATTCCCCGTCCAGAGCCACATAGGTGGGAAACTCGCCGAAGCATGCGGCGCAGAGCCCCCGGACCTCCTCCGAGTCCACTGCCAGAACGTCATCCGTCCCCACACCAGTTACCACCGTGCCGCCCCCTGAATGGAGTTCCACCCCCGTGGAGCTCCAGGGACACAGGGCCGTGAAATACACCCCGTCGCCGGAGGCCAGCAGCTTCCCATCCGCCACCCGGTAGACCAGCGAACCGTCGGTCTGGCCGTCCACCGGGCAATCCTTGATGCGCCATCCCAGATCTATCTGGGGGGCCGCCTCCGGCAGGACGGTCAGGCTGGTGGCCGTCCATTGCTCCCGGTCAGCGCTTTGCCAGACGGTTCCGTCCATCAGCGCATAGCACACCCCGTCCACACAGGCCACGTTCTCCACCGGTGCGCCAAAGTCGTGCTCCCCCGTCCGGTGGAAGCTGCGATCCAAGAAAATGACCTTGTTGTTGTTCGGGCTGAACCGGTCTGCGCCGGTACCCATCATCCCCCGGCCGGTGACAGACTGACACATAAGATAGCCGTCCCCTGTCCAGCGGAAGGTATAGTCCACCCAGGCCGTTCCAACGCCCTCGGCGGGGTCAAAGCCCAGGTCGGCCTCCACCCATCCGGCGGTACAGGCCCCTGCAAAACGGCTGCCCCTGTAGTCATAGTAGTACAGCGAACCGTCGTACGGGCTGTAGTAGACCACGGCTCCTCCCCCGGTCTCGGACAGGCGCATCATGTCCGGGGTCAGCTTGGTCTCCAGCGGCAGCCAGGAGTAGCCGTCTGTGGAGACCGCCAGCCCAAAGGGGCCGTTGTTTCCGGGCTGCTCCCGGATAAGATAGCTGGTCACCTCCACGGGCTTACGCTGATTCTCCTGCTTGTACCAGGCCGTGCCGCTGTAGTAGACGCCGCCCTCCCGGCCCGGCTCCCAGTCGGTCCGGGTGAAGGCGTGCTCCACCCCGTCCACGGTGGCGTAGTAGGTGCCCCCCGCGTACCGGATATCGGTGACCGGGCCGTCAAACGCCTTGGCGCCGATGATGCAGAAGTCCTCGTCCAAAAGGGTGACCCAGTTGTTGCGGGGACTGTCCCCATATTGCTGGTGGGTGTCCTCCCGGGGATCGTCCAGCAGACTCTGGCGCATCATGTACTCACTGCCCGTCCACAGAAACTGGAACTCCTTGTGAGCCAGTCCGTTTACACCGGTGCCGTAGGCCCAGCCAGCACTCGCCCACTGGCGATCCAGCTCCGTCCACGTCACCCCATCTGCGGAGCGGTACACGCCGCCTATGATGGTGTAGTACAGCACATAGTCCCTTCCGGTCTCGCACACCACCGGGCCCGCCATGGCCCCCAGGGGGCCGTCCCAATTGGGCCGCCCCGCCGCCAGCGCGGGAGTGACTAGGGTGAGAACCAACGCCAGGGCGGCAGCCAGCGCCGAAATTGCACGCCGTCTCATGTTTACCCCTCCTGAATTGCTGTGGTGAGGTAGAAGGTCTGCCCCGCCGCATCCCAGGTCACATCCGCCCCCGCCGCCTCGGCAAAGAATCGGACGGGTACACAGAATATGCCACCGCGCAGCTCGGCGGGCACCGCCAGCCAGTTGGTGGTCTTGCCGTTGACGGTAGCCTGGGTGCTGGCCGCGCGCACAGAAATGGTGTCCGTCCCCCGGGCGCATACCGCCGTCCCGGAAGAGCCGTCATAGTCAAAGGTATAGCCAAGAGCCTGGGCCATCTGCCGCAGAGGGGCCATCGTGCAGCCGCTCACCTGATAGAGGGAGATGGGGAAAGTCACCGGCTTGCCGTCTACCGTGACCCGCAGCAGCTCGGGCTGGGCAGCGGCCAGGCGCTGCTTCAACTCCGCCGCCGGATAGGTGTGGGACGCGCCGGTCTCGTAGCCATACCGGCTGTAGACCTCCACCCGGATGCCCTGGGGCACCGGATAGGCCTGCACGTCCGCCATGTCGTAGCTGGCCAGGAAGGAGGTGAAGTCCGCCGTCAGCTCCACGGCCCGCCCCTGTCCGTCCGTCACCCAGAGCTCCCGGCCGCCCCGCAGGGTGAAGGTGAGGCCGTTCAGCGACGACCGGCCCCGCTGGATGGCCGGCGCGGTATCCTGCTCCTCCGGCGTGAGGGCCGTCCAGTGCACCCCGTCGGCGGAGCGCCAAGTGGGCCGCTCGCTCCCGAAGGGGCCGGCCAGGAACTGCGTCCCGTCGTACATGCCGCTGCCCAGGCTGCTCTCCGCCGCCCCGGCGGAGACCCAGCTCACCCCGTCGTCGGTGTAGACAAACTCATACCGGTCGTCCCGGTACACCGCGCCGTCTGCCGTCTGCCGATACGCTCCGTAGGTGGTGCGGACGCCCACCGTCCGCGCGCCGCTGCTGCCCAGGATGCGGATGTAGGTGTCCCCGGCCTGGTGCTCCGCCGCCAGGGCGGGAATGCCCAGGGTGAGTGCCAGCGCCAGGGCCAGTAGGATTGACAGGAACCGTTTCATGAAAACCTCCTTTTCCAGCGGCGGGGCATCCCCGCCTTACGAATTCTTCTTACGGAATGCAAAAAACCGCTGTCCGAAGTAGTTGAGGGCGGTGTAGAGCCCCATGCCCACCAGCTTGGAGAACCGCTCCCACCACACCGCCGGGACGGCAGTCAGGGGGGGCGGCCCGCCCACGATCAACCGGGCCAGGCCGTAGCCCACCACATAGCACACCGCCACGTTGACGGCGAACTTCACCGCCGAGCGGCCCAGGGTCTCCTCGCTGTGGAAGGTGAAGTGGCGGTTGAGGAAGAAGCTCATCACCGCCCCGGCCACATAGGCGATGGCGGTGGAGGGCCAGTAGCCCAGCCCCTCTAGCAGGAACATGAGGGCCATGGACAGCAGGGTGTTCCCCACCCCCACCAGCAGGAACCTGGGGATGCTCTTGTCAATCAGCTTTTTCGCCATGCGCATCCTCCAGTACCTCGCGGAGCAGGAAACGGGGGCGTCCCTTGGTCTCCAGATAGATCTTCCCGATATACTCGCCGATGACCCCCAGGGAGAGGAGGATCAGCCCGCCGATGGCCCACACCGAGCAGATCACGCTGGCCCAGCCGATGATGGTGGCTCCCGTGGCCCAACGGACGATAGAGTAGATCAGCATGAGGATGCTGACGGCAAAGATGAGGAAGCCCAGGCCGGTAATGTAGCGGATGGGCTTGACGGACAGGGAGGTGATGCCCTCCATGGCGAAGGAGAGCATCTTTTTCAGGGGGTATTTGCTCTCGCCGGCGAACCGCTCCCCCCGCTCGTACTCCACGGTGCCGGTGCGGTAGCCGATCATGGGCACGATGCCCCGCAGGAACAGGTTGACCTCCCTGAACTGGGCCAGCCCCTCCAGCGCCCGCCGGGACATGAGGCGGTAGTCGGCGTGGTTGAACACCGTCTCCGCCCCCATGAAATTCATCACCCGATAGAACCCCTCGGCGGTGAAGCGCTTGAAGAAGGTGTCCTTTTTCCGGGAGGAGCGCACGCCGTAGACCACGTCGCACCCGGCGTAGTACTGCTCCACCATGGCGTCCACCGCGTCAATGTCGTCCTGGAGGTCGGCGTCCATGGAGATGGCCATGTCACACCGCTCCTTTGCGGTCATCAGCCCCGCCAGCAACGCATTCTGGTGCCCCCGGTTGCGGGAGAGATCCGCCCCGCAGAACAGGGGGCACTCGCCATGCAGCCGGGTGATGAGCTCCCACGTCCGGTCCCTGGAGCCGTCATTGACAAACAGCACCCGGCTCCGCTCCGAGATTTTGCCCGCCGCCATCAGCCCTTCCAGCTTGGCCCGCAGCCGCCGGGAGGTCTCGGGAAGCACCTCTTCCTCGTTATAGCAGGGGACGACGATATACAGAATATCTGCCATCCGGTCTCCACTTCCTTGTCTTTGGTTTTGGTATCTGCCATTATACCCTCTTTGGACGAGAAAAGCCACCTTATGGTTCCCCGCTGCCAAACAGGGAAATATCCAGCACCGCACAAATGCGCATCAGCACATCCACTGAGGGCTTTTTCCGGCCACTCTCAATTTCGGCAATGAAGGGCTGGGACACCTGTACCAGCTTTGCAAGCCTTTCCTGACTCAGTCCCTTTTCCTTTCTCTTTTCCCTTATCAGAGTTCGGTAATCCATTCCAATCACTCCCTGCTCCTATTATAGCTAATAGCAATATCTTTTTCATCTATAGCTTTTAGCTATTGACTTTTTTCTTACTTTGCTATAATATAGCTATAAGCTATTTAGAAGGTGCTGATATGAATTCTTTCTTTCCTATCCTGAACTGGGCCGGGCTTCTTCTGCTAAAGGAAAAGCTGTCCCACTGCACGCCTTATCAGGAGGCAGAGCGGGACAGCCGTGCACAGTGGGCGGCGTTCAAAGCCTCCCACTCGGAGGCTTTGAACGAGGAGGTGCTGGATTTGCTTGACCGCTGCAATCTGGCTGCGGTCTGGGAGCGTGATGCCGCCTTTTGCCTGGGACTCCAGTTGGGCCTGGAGCTGGGCGGCCTTGGCCGCTTCTGGGATACGGAGCCGCAGGGGACGACACTCTAGTATGGCGCGACAGAGTAGGCCCCGCCGGAGGCATGACAAGAAAGCAGTTGTCAAAAACTGCAACATGAAAGGTGCGTCAGCCCGGCACAAGGCGGGCCGATGTGGGCAGAAGGTGAATTGCCCTAGAGGGGCAAGAGAGGCCGCCCTGGGGCGTCGGCCCCTACGCTAGGGGGATGCCCGCCTCAACGTATCACGGCGTAGGGGCGACCCTTGTGGTCGCCCGCGGGCGGCCATAAAGGCCGCCCCTACAGGGTTGCGGAAGCGCAGGCCGATGGGCTAGGGGTAAATTACGCCAAAGGGGCAAGAAAGGCTGCCCTGGGGCGGCGGTCCCTATGCGGGGGAACCATCTGCGAGCGGGGACGAGCCCCGCCCCTACGTTCCAGCACCGTCTCTCGGTTTCCTCCCATATAGGCCGGTGCGGCGGGGACGTTACGGAGTAAGCCCCCGCCGCCGGAAGGCAACCGGTAGAACAACTTGGGGGAGATTCCAAAGATGGGGGCCCGGAGGCCCCCTCTTTGGTCGTTTTAAGGGGGATAGGTGCCGGGAAGGGGGGAAATCGAAATCCCCCCTTCCCGGCCGGCTCTTTCGCCCCTTTCTGGCCGTTCAGAAAGGGGCCCGCCGGAGGCATAACAAGAAAGCAGTTGTCAAAAAGGGCAACATGGAAGGTGCGTCAGCTCGGCACAAGACGGGCCGATGTGGGCAGAAGGTGAATTGCCCCGAAGGGGCAAGAGAGGCCGCCCTGGGGCGTCGGCCCCTACGCTAGGGGGACGCCCGTCCCAACGCATCACGGCGTAGGGGCGACCCTTGTGGTCGCCCGCGGGCGGCCATAAAGGCCGCCCCTACAGGTGTAGGCCGATGGACAGTGAATGTCCCAATGGGGGGCAAGAGAGGCTGCCCTGGGACGTCAGCCCCTACGAAAAAGGGCGCGGCCAACCGGCGGATTGCCGCCGGGACCGCGCTCAAAATGAAAGTTAAATATAAATATATTGCAAGACTGTTCGACAAATCACTCAGGGCTTCCGCATGTTCTCCACCACGGCCGTTACCGCCTCTAACTGCGCATCGCTCAACTGTACCAATTCATCCATGAGATGCCGGAGTTTTTCGGGGGCCCGCTGTCCATCGTCGAAAAACTCTTTGGGTGTAATGCCGAAGTATTTGCAGATATAATAAAGCCCGCTGAGGGAGGGCAGAGACTGCCCGGTTTCAATTTTATTGATATAGCCGGCGCTCTGCCCGATGGCATAGCTTAATTTACGAGCAGAAATCTTTTGGGGCAGGCCCATATGAAGGGCGACCACACGGTCACGCACGAACGTTTCAAACTCCTCAATTGTTTCCATGTGATCACCTCCTCTTATTGAATTATTTTACTGCTTAATCTTGATGAATTGAGCCTTTATATTATATATTTTTAAAAGAACAAATAATTATAAAGCTTAAAATAAGAGAAACAAATCATTTAAAGGTTTATAGGAGGGAAATCATGTCGTATTGTGCTAAAATTCCAGAGGAAAATCAGGCGGCGGCGCTGCTGCACTATCTGGGCATCAGCCGGACCCGGAAGGGCTATTGGTATATCCGGTGGATTTTGGAGTGGGGGCAGCAGGAGGAGATGGACGAGGCGCGGTTTTATACCTGGCTGGTCCGCCGGTGCAAGGTCCCCCGCCTTCAGATGGCGAGGGATATGTACCGCGCGCAGCGCCGGGTGGACACCCTGCGGAACTACCTGGAGGAGGCAGAATCCGTCCAGGCCGGGGTGTGGGCGCTGCTGTGCGTTCTCTCCCGGTGGCTGAACCGCTACGAGGCAGAGCTGCCGGAGGGGGTCATGGGCGGCATGGGCTGGCGTCTGCGGGGGCCGGAGGGGCTGCGCGCAAAATAGCCCCTTTTCCCCCGGCCTTTCTTGGAGTATACTGGGGGAAAGGGGGAAAACTGCGATGCTTGATTTTCGGATGGATACCTTTCTGGCGGTGTGCCGCCACCGGAACTACACGCGGGCGGCGGAGGAGCTGAACATCACCCAGCCTGCGGTGACCCAGCATATCCAGTATCTCCAGAGCTACTACGGCGTCAAGCTGTTCTCCTATCAAAACAAGCGCCTCGCGCTGACCGAGGAGGGGGAGCTGCTGCGCAATGCCGCGCTGTGCATGCTCCACGACGAGGAGAAGCTGAAACGGGATGTGAAGGATCTGCGCCTGGGGCGGCGCTCCATCCGCTTCGGGGCCACCCTGACCATCGGGGAATACCTGCTGCCGGAGCGGCTGGCCGCCTATATGAAGCGCAATCCCCGCGTGGATGTCCACATGCTGGTGGAAAACACCCAGATTCTGCTGCGGATGATCAATGACGGCGAGCTGGACTTCGCCGTGGTGGAGGGCTACTTCCGCAAGAGCGAGTACGACTACATCATCTGGTCCCAGGAGCCCTATGTCTGCGTGTGCGCGGCGGCCCACCCCCTGGCCCAGGCGGCCCCCCGGCCCCTCAGCGCCCTGTTCGGGGAGAACCTCATCCTGCGCAACCAGGGCTCCGGCTCCCGGGATGTATTGGAGCGGGTGCTGGAGGAGCGCAACCACCACGTGGGCGATTTCCGCCACATTGTGGAAATCAGCGACCTGTTCGTCATCAAGGAGCTGGTCAAGGCCGACTGCGGCATTACCTTCCTCTACCGCAAGGCGGTGGAGAAGGAGCTGGCCGAGGGCTCGCTCTGCCAGGTAGCCCTCACGGACTTCCAGATTTCCCATGAGTTCACCTTCCTCTGGCGGAAGAACAGCGCCTTTGAGGCGGAGCTGCGGGAGACCTCCCGGGCCCTGTGGACACTGTAAAAAGCGCAGCCGCTTTGCGGCTGCGCTTTTTACAGTCACGCCATGTCGCCTGCAAAAATTTTGGGCACGTCTTATCCAACAGAACGGGGAAATTCGTTAAAAGTTTGGCAATTTCGAGCTCTTTTGCCGGAGAAATAAAAAATAATTATAGCAGCATAACAATTTAAAAGTTTTCACCGCCGCGGCCCGGGTGGTATGTTTAAGGAGAACTTAACTCAATTAGGAGGGATTCAGCATGGGTTACTCGCTGAACGCCGTACAGGCAGAGGCCGTTCTGCAGGCGCTCAAACAGAACTACAGCGTCTATGCCCCGAAGCGCTTCCCCAAGCAGGGCCGCTACTCGGATACGGATGTCATCAGGTACGCGGAAGTAGAGCACTATGAGGACATCGTGTGGCAGGTCAAGTCCGATTACCCGGCCAAGGAGGTTCTCACCCCCATCCAGCAGGCCATCTTCTACTTCACCGAGGATGAGTACCGCGCCAGCAAGGGCCCCAAGAAGCCCATCCTGATTCTGGCCCGCCCCTGCGACATCAACGCCCAGCATGTGCAGGCGAAGATCTACGCGGGCAACGGCGGCTATACGGATCTCTATTATGAGCGGATGCGGGAGAAGGTCAAATTCGCCCTGATGGAGTGCAACGGCGGCGACGACACCTGCTTCTGCGTGTCCATGGGCACCAACAAGACCGACGACTATTCCATGGCCCTGAAGTTCTCCGACGAGGGCGTGCAGGTTCAGGTGACCGACGAGGCGTTCGCCCCCTACTTCGAGGGGATGCCCCAGGCCGGCTACACCCCCGCCTTTGTGGAGGAGAACGAGCTGAAGGTCACCGTCCCCGATCTGGACGACAAGGCGGTGCGCCTGGCCCTCAAGAGCCATCCCATGTGGAAGGAGTTTGACGGCCGCTGCATCTCCTGCGGCGCCTGCACCGTGGCCTGCTCCACCTGCACCTGCTTCACCACCCGCGATGTCATCTACGGCGACAACCCCGAGGTGGGCGAGCGCCGCCGCGTCACCGCCTCCTGCCAGATCGCCGGTTTCGACCAGATGGCCGGCCAGCGGGAGTTCCGCTCCACCGCCGGCGAGCGGATGCGCTACAAGGTGCTCCACAAGTTCCACGACTACAAGGCCCGCTTCGGCGAGGGCCACATGTGCGTGGGCTGCGGCCGGTGCACCCACCGCTGCCCGGAGCTCATCTCCATTTCCGCCACCGTCAACAAGGTCAACGCCGCCGTGAACGAGATCAAGGCCGGCCTGGCCCAGCAGTAAGAAGGAGGGGAACGAAATGACGAATCCGGTTCAGCCTCAGGCCTGTGAAATCCTGAGCGTGAAGAAAGAGAGCCGCCATGAGTGGACCTTCCGCGTGGCCACCGACGCCAAGCCCGCCCACGGCCAGTTCATGCAGCTCTCCATCCCCATGATCGGCGAGGCCCCCATCTCCGTGTCCGCCCAGGGCGACGGGTGGCTGGAGTTCACCATCCGCTCCGTGGGTAAGGTCACCAACGTGATCTTTGAGAAGGAGGCGGGGGATACCCTCTTCCTCCGCGGCCCCTACGGCAAGGGCTGGCCCGTGGAGCAGTTCCGGGGCAAGCACCTGGTGGTCATCACCGGCGGCACCGGCCTGGCCCCTGTCCGCTCCATGCTCCACATGCTGGCGGCAGACCCCGGCTTTGCCAAGTCCGTGCACCTCATCTCCGGCTTCAAGAATGAGGACGGCATTGTGTTCCACAGCGAGCTGGAGGCCTGGAAGGAGAAATTCTCCACCATCTATGCCCTGGACAACGACGCCAAGGAGGGCTGGCGCACCGGCCTGGTCACCACCTTTGTCAAGGAGATCCCTTTCGACTCCTTCGACGGCGACTACGCCGTTGTGGTGGTGGGCCCCCCTCCCATGATGAAGTTCACCGGCCTGGAGCTGATGAACAACGGCGTGGACGCCGAAAAGGTGTGGATGAGCTTCGAGCGCAAGATGTCCTGCGCCGTGGGCAAGTGCGGCCACTGCCGCATCGACGAGGTATACGTGTGCCTGGACGGCCCCGTGTTCCCCTACACGGTGGCCCGGGATCTGGTGGACTGAGGAAGGAGCGTGTGAAGGATGAATCATGATATCAATGTCAAGAAGATGCGCCTGAACTGCTTCCGGCAGTCCAAGGTGCCCGGCGAGTTCATGCTCCAGATGCGCGTGCCCGGCGGTATGGTGGACGCCAAATACCTCAGCTATGTGGAGCACATCGCCAACACCTGGGGCGACGGCAACTTCCACTTCGGCACCCGCCAGACCTTCGACATCACCGGCATCAAGTATGAGAACATCCCCGCGGTAAACGCCTACCTGGAGCAGTACATCAAAGAGGTGGACGCCGAGCTGTGCGGCGTCAACATGGACACCGTGGCCCACGAGCCCCAGCCCTGGGACCCCAAGGCCGGCTACCCCACCATCGGCGCCCGCAACATCACCGCCTGCGTGGGCAACTACCACTGCATCTGCGGCAACTGCAACACCTTCGAGCTGGCCCGGAAGATCGAGCCCATCATCTTCCCCAGCCATTACCATATCAAAATCAACATCGCCGGCTGCCCCAACGACTGCAACAAGGCCCACCTGTGCGACTTCGGCATCATCGGCGTGGCCCGCATGACCTACCACCCCGACCGCTGCATCGGCTGCGGCGCCTGCGTCCGCGCCTGTGAGCACGGCGCCACCCGCGTGCTCTCTCTCAACGAGGGCACCGGCAAGATTGAGAAGGACCCCTGCTGCTGCGTGGGCTGCGGCGAGTGCGTCAAGGCCTGTCCCACCTCCGCCTGGACCCGCCAGGAGACCAAGTTCTACCGGGTGATCCTGGGCGGCCGCACCGGCCGCCAGACCCCCCGCACCGGCAAGATGTTCCTCAACTGGGCCACCGAGGACGTGGTGCTTGGCGTGCTCAAGAACTGGCAGAAGTTCTCCGCCTGGGTCATGGACTACAAGCCCGAGTACCTCCACGGCGGACACCTCATTGACCGCGCCGGGTACAAGAAGTTCAAGGAGATCATCCTGGACGGGGTGGAGCTCAACCCCGAGTGCCTGGTGGCCGAGGACATCTTCTGGCACGAGACCGAGTACCGCTCCAACTTCAACGTCAAGCCCGTGGCCATGCACCACAAGGCCGGCCCTCAGGCTTAATCCCCCCAATCCTATCCCAAACAGCAGGAGAGGCTGCCGCATCCGCGGCAGCCTCTCCTTTTGGTTACAGGCGGGCGGTGAGCTCGTCGGTGATGGCCTGGGCTGTCTGGTAGACCCGGTCGAAGTCCACGTGGGGGTTGTAGAGGCCCTCCAGCTCGTCGTGCATGGCTTTGGCCTGGGCCAGGGAGTCCACGGCCTCCTCCACCAGGGCGGCGGAGACCTTGCGGGAGAACTTGAGCCGGGCCTTGTTGCGGCGCAGCAGCTCCGCGTCCGCCATGGCGTCCAGCCGGATGCGGCGGTAGGGGCGTTTGGGATAGGGGAGGGAGGGGGAGGCGCTGACAAAGGCCAGGGACAGGCTGGGGATGAGCAGGTGCTCCATCCGGTCGGGGAACAGGGGGGAGGGACAGACGATGACATCGTGGCCCGCCGCCAGCGCCCCGGCGGCCAGGTGGGTGAGCATGGAGTGGGCCAGCCCATAGGTGTCGGCCAGCTCATAGACCCGCTTACACAGGGCGTCTACCGTCTCAAACTGGCACAGCACCCCCTTCCACGTGACGCCGCCCAGGAAGCGCTGTACCGCCCGGCCGGCCTCGCCGTCCCCCTTCTTGACCTCCCGGGAGAGAATGCCCCGGGCCCGTTTGGCCATTTTGGCCTCCAGCGCCGGGGTGAGCAGCAGGGAGCGGAGATCCTCCCCGATCTGGGCCGCCGCCGTCAGACAGCGGTAGGCCCGCTGATAGCAGGCCTTATAGCCCTTCATACAGCCCATCAGCTCCTGGCGCAGGGGCTGGAGCCCCGCCCGGTCGTAGCAGTCGCCCAGATTGACGTAGCGCTCCACCAGCCCCGGATATTTTGGCTCCACGACGTGGGAGAGAGCAGCACTAGGACAGTTTTACAGGGCGTCACGCCCTGGGGGATGCGCCTGCAAATTCAGAACTTCCAGGTAATTCGGATCTCCTGCTTTCCGGTTTCCCGGTCTTTCTCCCCAATCTCGATTTTCTCAATGAGGGCGACCACCAACTCCCGCGGAATGGTCTCCAGCTTCAGCAATTCCCGGGCCCTCTCCATCAAAGCGGCCTGTTCCACCGGCTCTGCCCGCTCCCCCAGTTCTATGTCAATCTGTGCCAGCCGCCGCTCCAGGCGGCTTTTTTCGGCCAGGAAGTCCTGGTTCAGCTCCACGAATTGTCCCTCACTGAGAATGCCGGATACTCGATCCAGATATAAATTTTTCAGCGCCTGACTCCGCCTTTCCAACTGTGTGGTCAGGGACTTCTGTTCCTGTTCCAATGCATCTCTGCGGGTGTCCGGCGGTGGTGGAAGCTCCAGTTCTTTCAGTTTATAGCAGCTTTGGACATAGTGGCGGATTCGCTCAGATACCAGCTCAATCAGTTGGTCCAGTCGAATGGAATGGCGGGTGCAGAGCTTTTCTCTTCCGCTGTCGGCGTACAGCTTGCAGCGGAGATAGGACACCCTGGGCCGGCCGCGCTGGCAGTTGGTGGTCTTGCTCATGGTACTGCCGCAGTCCATGCACTTGACCAGACCGGACAGCAGGTGGACCTCCCCGGTGCCGTCCGTTTTGGAGCGCAGGTCCAGTCCGCGCTGGACAGTCTGAAACAGCTCCCGGTCAATGATAGCCTCATGGGTGCCCTCCACCCGAAACCACTGTTCTTTGGGCATGTCAATCAGAGCCTTGGACTTGTAGCTCACCTTTTTCCGCCGCCCTTGGAGCATAACCCCGGTATACATCTCGTTGCGGAGGATGCGCCAGATGGTGGTCTTGTTCCACAGACCATGGCTGTTGGACACCGGGTGACCGCTGGCCCAGCCGTGTTCCGCCTTGTAGCGGGTGGGATTTGGGATGCCCTGGTCATTGAGCAGTTTGGCGATCTCCTGCTTGCCGTGGCCCTCCAGGGACCATCGGAAGATTTGCCGAACCACCTGGGCAGCCTCCGGCTCAATAATGAGATGGTTGTGATCCTTCGGGTCTTTTTGATAGCCGTAGATGGGAAATCCGCCGATGTACCGCCCCTGCCGCCGCTTCATGTCAAAAACCATGCGGATATTTTCGGACAGGTCCTCCAAATACCACTCGTTGACCAGGCCGTTGATCTGCCTGGCCTTTTTGTTGCCCTTTACCTCCGTGTCGGCATTGTCGGCTATGGCGATGAACCGGATGCCCCAGATGGGAAACAGGCCGTGGATGTATTTCTCCACCAACTCCATATCCCGGGTAAAGCGGGATTGGCTTTTGCAGAGGATAATCTGAAACTGTTTCTCCTTGGCCGCTTGAATCATCCGGTTGAAGTCGGGCCGCAGGCGGTCGGCGCCGGAGTAGTCCTCGTCGCAGTAGATGTGGTAGATGTCCCACCCCCGCTCCACTGCGTACGCAACAAGCAGGGATTTCTGATTCTGGATGCTCTCGGATTCCGTTTTGTATTTGTCCTCGTCTTCTTTGCTCAGCCGGGTATAAATCGCACAAAGGATAGGTTACACCTCCCCGGAAGGCATCCGTACTCAACGGCAGAATACCCTTGAGACGCTCTTCCTATAAAAGGTATTTCGGGTAATCGTATTATGATTCTGAAATATGGGCTTAAAGCCGTCTGTATAGTGCATTTCTAAGCCATAAGGTCACAGCCCGCCGGATGAGAGAAAGATCAGGAAATTGTTCCGTGGAGAGCCGCCGCTCCGTCACAATAAAATTGGTAGCTTTCACACAATCACCTCCATAAAAAGCTATGAATGGTGATGGACTAATATGTAGAGGGGAAAGAGCCAGGGGCAAACGGCAGAAAGCGCTGGGGCAGACTGTGTGAACTGTGAACATGGAAAAGCGCCGCCTATTATAAGAATAGGCGGCGCTCTCGTTTGGCCGGCTTATAGGACCGGCAACTGTTTTCCAAGCGTCATTTCACGGCCGTATCTGAAAAAGGTGTCAGTTCCGTGAGGAGTGGCTGTGAGACCGTATCGGGCCCCTATGTGTTCTATGGTACACACTCAACGAATTTCTGGTTACTTTGCGGAGTCAGCAGTATCAGGCAAGGTAAAGCGGTTCAGCATGTCTTTCAATAGCTGTGCCTGTCCAGAAAGCTCTTCACTTACTGCGGCACTCTGCTCTGCTGTTGCGGAATTTGTCTGCACTACGCTGGAAATTTGGTCGATTCCCTGCGTGACCTGCTCAATTGAGACCGATTGGCGCTCCGACGCATTCGCTATATTTTGGAACACATCAGTAATCTTTTGTGCTTCTTCTACCACGCTTTCCATAAATTTCGATGTCGTTTCCATGCTTTCCGTTCCCTTTTCAACAGCTGCGAGAGAGGCCGCAATCAACGAGGTTGTGGAGTTGGAAGCCTCAGCGGTTTTCCCAGCCAGGCTGCGCACCTCGTCCGCAACCACCGCAAAGCCTTTTCCGGCCTGTCCGGCACGGGCGGCCTCTACAGCTGCATTCAGGGCCAGTATATTGGTCTGAAATGCGATATCCTCAATGGTTTTGATAATATGGCTGATTTCGTTGGAGCGCTCCCTGATTTCCGTCATAAAGGCCAGGCTCTGCCGCATTCTCTTGCCGCTCTCAACAATGTCGCTGTTGACTTGAAGTGCGCCGCTGGCCGCATCCTTCACAATCGCATGGTTCTCTTTGACCGTAGAGGAAATCTCCGTAACTGCCGCCGCCAGCTCCTCAACGGACGACGCCTGCTCTGTTGCCCCCTGTGCGAGGGCCTGTGCTCCACTGGATACCTGGTCAGAACCACTGAACACCTGCTCCGAAGCCAGTTGGATACTACTCATTACCGCACTCAGCTTTTGGATAAAGCCTTCAATGGAATGCTGAATGGGCATGAAATCGCCCTGGAAGGCCACGTCTGTTTGGATGGTCAAATCCCCCTGCGCAAGGCAGCCCATGACCCGGTCAATCTCATTGACATAGCCGGAAAGATTCCGGATACATTCCCGCATGGACTCGGCCATTTCCCCGACCTCATCCGCTCCATTGTGGGTGACTGCGATGTGCAGATTGCCCATGCTCATTTCCCGCAGTGCATCGTTGAGCTGGGAGATCGGGCGCAGCCGCTTTACAATGATGATCCATAGAAGGATGGCAACAATGGCGGTACTGCCTAGAAGCAGCAGGACAAGAGAAACTGTGGTTTTGGTTGTTTGGGCGTTATACTCCGCCTTGGACATGCTGGAGAGCACCTTCCAGCCTCCGCCCGAAAGCTCCTGCACGATACCCACGCAGGACTCCCCGTCCAGCTTGTAGTTTACGATTTCATTGGTCGGCTCCTCCAACTGCTCCAAAAGTTCCCCCTGGATGTCGAGTTCGGAAAAATTTTTGCCGATCATATCGTGGTTCTCGTGGCCCAGGATCGTGTTGTTTTCCGACAGCAGCACAATGCGTCCGCTCTCCCCAAAATCCATTCCCTTCAAAAAGTCGGAAACCTGTGTCAGCTTCAGATCCAGTATTAGAAGCCCAGCTGTCGCCGTACCGTCAGAAAGCGGGGTTGCAACCGATACACACATTTCATCGGTCGCCGAGTCAATATAGGGCTGGGTTACGTAAGTGCCCTCTTTCGCATTCTGGAAATAGGGCCGCTCACTCAAGAGCACATTCAGCCGTGTTCCCTCCTGATTATAAATATAATCCTCCGTGAGACTGCCAAAGCCAACTCCCAGGATATCCGGGTATTCCTCCATGGTACGATGCAGAAGTACCAGAGCCTCCGAAAATTCCGGCGTACCAGATATGGGCCTGTCCTGAGCAGTGCCGGTGACCGCATGCTGCAGTTGGGTGCTCTGCGCCAGTGTTTCGGTTATGCCAATATACTGTTCAATAAATTGCTCGACTTGTCTTTTGCCGCTAAGGGTCGTCTGCTGCAAAAAGGCATCCTGCTTCTGATTCATCCCAGAGCTGGTCAGTGTTCCTATACAGACAGCCGAAACGAGGTTAAGAATCAGCAATGTGGCGATCGAAAACAGGACAAGGGTCGTCGCAAGTCGTTTGGACTTTTTCCGAAGCTTTGCTTTTTTCACGTTCACTCTCTGCTCCTTTGTTCTATCTTCATTTAGTACAGCGCTTAAAAAAGTATAGTTTACTATTTCGCTACACTATTCGACTATTTGTCGGCCATTGCTTAAAATTGTTATCCTGAAAATTCAAATTTTTTTCCTGGCCTGTGTTCTGAATGCAGACTTTGTGAACATGGAAAAGCGCCGCCTATTATAAGAATAGGCGGCGCTCTCGTTTGGCCGGCTTAATGGGCCGGCAACTGTTTTCCAAGCGTCATTTCACGGCCGTATTTGAATAAGGTGTCAGTTCCGTAACCTGAGACGCGTCACGGTCAAGCTGATAAAGGTGAGCGCCATCAACAGTCATCAGATAGCAGCCCCGATACTGACGGGGGGTACTGGAATACACGTTAAGCTGGAGACAGGGGGAGGAATCGACCAGGACAAGTCCTTCCTCCGCATAGACCTCGTATTCCTCCATGGAGGCACCCGAGAGCCCGAGAAGGGCGGGAGTACAGCTTTTTAAACGCTGGATAGCCTCGGAGACGGTGAGAGCCTGCACACTGGGCTGGGTAATGCGCAGCTCGGCCGCATAGACGGGGGTGATGGTACAGGTGTCCCCCTCCCAGGCAATTTGGAGCTGAAATACACCGCCATCGCCGGTATCCTTGCCCATGGATACCGAGCCGCTGGAGACAGAGAAATCGGGGAGCTCCTTTACAACGCCGTTGGTGTCAATCGGAGAGCAGCCGTCCTCCTCCAAGGCTTGGACATAACTGGCCAGGGTATCGGTCATGGAGGACAGACCGGAGTAGACGTAGGAGTCAGGCTGATCCTCACTGCCCTCCTTGTGGGAAAATTGAATGTTTTCGGAAGAGAGGGTGGAGGTCAGGGCGGGGAGTGCAGTATCATTACTGGAGTACTGCTCCGGCGGGACATCCTTGCCGCCGCAGGCAGAGAGCAGAAGCGGCGGCAGCAGAAGCGGCAAAAGCCGCCGGACTCTGGAACGCTCAGGGCTGGTATCGAATTTCAATCTTGTCACCTTCCGCGAGTAGTTGCTGAAACGGACTGTCCACGCCGTTGATCTGCGTGAGCACAGGGCGGTCCAGATGTTGGAAGTCCAGCCCGGACCGCTCCAGCAGATCCAGGAGCCGGTAGGGGCTTCCGTCCGGCTTCGGGGAGAGCGTAAGGGGCTGGCCGTTGAGAAAGACATGCCGTTGGGGCGGGATGGAAGCCTGGGCCGGCGTCTCCCTGGCTGGGGGAGGAGAAGGTGTCGGCGGTGCATCCATGCGCTCCAGACAATCCCCCGACTGCAGCACCGTATGCCCCTCCAAGAGGCGCCCTTCACGCTGAACGGCCTTGCACCGCAGCTTGGTACAGAGCTCTGCGGCGGTCATGACACAGTCTTTGCCAGGCTGGGCAGGGGTAAAGTGGATACGGTCGCCGGCATGAATCAGTGCAGAAGGGGCGGCTTCCGCACCGTTGATGGCGAGTTGGGCGGGGATGGCGGGGGAGCCATAGAACACATTGCGCCTTCCGTCTATCCGAAGCAGCAGGCTTTTGCCGCTGCGGCCGATGAGATCGGAATAGCGGTACCCATTCATCATCAGCAGCTCCAGCACCGTAAGGCTCCCGCTGCGGAAGAGCTTGGCGGGGCTCCCGTTGAGCAGCACCTGATAACTGTCGCTGATAAGGCCGAGGCCGGCAGAGACAGCGATACCGAGAGGGGTGGTATATTCCGGATCAGACAGCGCGAAGGTATCGGAGTAGGCGCTGGACTGAAAATAACCTCCTGCCAGCGCTGCGCGTTTGGCATCTATGCCGAGGGCCGCGGCCACCCGGGCGCAGAGGGTGGGGAGCTTGCTCCCCCCGCCGGCCAAAAAGACGGCGGAGGGAGGACCTCCATTGACCTGGCAGATGCGCTGTGCGATCTCATCGGCCAGAGCCTGGATGGGGCCGTCCAGGAGAGAAAAGAGCTCCTCCGCCGGCAAGGTCTGCTCCAACCCCAGAATATCGGTAAAGCTCACACTTTTACTGCGGCCCAGCTCCAGCTTCATGGCCTCGGCCGTGGGGAAGTCCACCAGGCATGCCCGCATCAGGGCTTCCGTGATTTCGTCGCCTGCTACGGTAGCCATAGTATACCCCACCACGCTGCCGTCCCTGCATACGGCGATGTCCGACGTACCAGCCCCGATGTCCACCAGGGCCAGGTTGAGAAGACGGAGATCCGCCGGAATCGCGGCATTTAGAGCCGCGATGGGCTCCAGGGTCATGCTGGCCACCTCCAGGCCGGCCTTCTGCATGACCGCGTAGAGGGAGTCCACCACCTCGCTGGGGAGAAAGGTAGCGACCACGGCGGCCTCCAGATGCTGGCCGGTATGCCCCAGAAGGGTGGTCAGCGGATAGTGGTCCAGCCAGAACTGCGTGGGAGTGTAGCCCACCAGGAAGAACCGCTGTTCCTCCGGGCCGTCGGTGGACAGCGCTTGTTCCGCATTTGCCACGGCGGTGGCTTCGAGCTGGTGGATACGCTCATGGCCCAAGGCCTCAGGGGCCGAAAGCTCCAAGGTGCTGCGGCCCAACTCGGTACGCAGAGCCCGGCCCGCGGCTGCCACGCAGGCGCGGGTAAGCCTTCGGCCGGAGGCTTCTTCCAGGCGATGTGTCACAAGGGAGACAGCGCCGGCAACCTGGTCAATATCCTCGATCTGACCGTCCAGCATGGCACGTCTGGCGTGCGGCTGCTTTTCCAGGGCTAGTATGCGTATCCGTCCCTGCTCCAGGGCTCCCAGCATCCCGATGACGCTGCGTGTACCTATATCAAGCGCATAGATGAGCTCTCCTTCTTCCATTTTAGTCGGATCGGAGTGAATCGGCATTCTGGACGGCATCTCCCTTCGCAAGCTATATGTTTGGGGAAAAAGGCGGGAAGCCGCCTCAGTATGGGCTGAGGTGGCCTCCTGCACTTCTGATCAATCAGTATTTGCTGAACGGGTTGGTGGCGGTGCCTGCGGCTGAGAGGGAGGCCTGGCTGTCCGCGGCGGGAGAAAGGGGGGCAGAGGCGGAGTCAGCCTCTGACTTCAGCTTGAATTTTTGAATGAGCTGCTTCATCATGACTGCCTGGGAGGACAGCTCCTCGCTGGCTGCGGCGGACTCCTCGCTGGTCGCCGAGTTGGTCTGAACCACGGCGGAGATCTGATCCACACCGGTGGTCAGCTGCTCAATGGACTGAGACTCCGAAATTGCGTTGTCGGCAACCTTTTCCATGTAGGAAATCGCCTCGGAGGCGGAGGCAACGGTTTGCTGCATGCTGGAGCTTACCTCCTCCGCCAGGGACTTGCCGCGCTCCACATGGGACAGGGAGGTTTCGATAATGGCCTTGGACTGCTTGGCTGCCTGGTCCGATTTGGAGGCAAGACTGCGCACCTCGTCGGCAACCACCGCGAAGCCCTTGCCTGCACTGCCCGCGCGTGCGGCCTCTACCGCCGCGTTCAGCGCCAGGATATTGGTCTGGAAGGCAATGTTTTCGATGGTGTCGATGATCTGCCCAATATCCTTCTGGCCGGAATAGATGTCGTCCATTGCCTGGCTGAGCTCCTGCATGCGGTCGTTACAGACCTGAACTTGGCCGGCAGCCAGGTCAGATTTTTCCTTCGCGGTTTTGGCCGTCTCAGCGCTGTTCTGAGCGGAGGTATCAATCTCATTGATGGTGGCGGAGAGCTCCTGGACGGCGCTGGCCTGCTCCGTAGCGCCCTGGGCCAGGGACTGGGAACCGACGGACACCTGCTCCGCCCCGGCGGATACCTGATCGGAGGCGTTGAGAATCTCCGACATGGTGGCGTTCAGGTTCTGGAGGAGATACTCAATATTTGTCTTGACGGGCATGAGCTGGCCGGGGTATTCCTCATGGCTTTCCACCGTCAGATCGCCGTCGGCAAGTCCTTTGGTGATCTGAACAATATCTTCAATGACTCTTCCAAGAATATCCTGGGAGGTGCGGACCGCATCACAGATGGTTCCGATCTCATTGGATGCCTCATAGGTCAGCTCCACCGAGAGATCGCCCTGGCTGAAAGCGACAACAGCCTGCTCCGCCTCCTGGAGGGGACGGGTAATATTCCGAATGGCGCGCAGGTTCAAGAGTATACCAATGGCAACAACCAGGATGGCCATAATAAAGAGAACAATCTGGCTGCGGCTCACACTTGCCTGTGTAGAGTCGATGTGAGCATCGAGGTCGTTCTGGACTTCACGAATGAGCGTATTCCCGTCACTTACGGCCTGATTCAGCTTCGGAGTGCATTGTGTTTCGATTAGCCGACGTGCCTCCTCAAGATTATCCGCTTGAAGGGCGGTATGGATATCCTCAAAGGCATTTTCCCATTCACGTACAGACTGAATATAAGTCTGGGCGACGCCGTCGGAATCTGTATAGAGGGTCTGAATCGTGGAGATCGACTTCTCGATCGAATCCACGGAGGCCTGAATCTCATCCATGATTGAGGTATCATACCCGGACAGTGCCATGTCCCTAAGCTGACGGGCAATCGAATTGACCTCCGTTTCACTGCTTTGGACGGCATTGGTAATGGCAATGGGACCTGTGAGGATGGATGTATAGTCCTTCTGGATTTTGATGGTCTGTCTGATTGAAAGGAATGTCAAGGCCAACGCGATCAGGATGGTAATTAAGAATACAATTAAAAGCCGCATTCTAATTTTAAGATTTTTTTCCATGTTGCGCATATTTGCAATACACCTCTCCTAACATAGTCGGCGGCAGGCTATACAATATCTCCATACCGCCCTTTTTGCACATCGCCCCAGATCTGGCCATCCACCAGTGTAATGACCCGTTTCCGAAGCAGATTCACAAACTCCTTTGCATGGGTTGCCATGATAATGGTAGTACCATGGCGGTTTATCTCACAGAGCAAATGCAGAATATCCCAGATCGTGTCCTCGTCCAGGTTCGCGGTCAGCTCATCCAGAACCAAAATGGACGGGCTGTTGATAATCGCGCGGGCCAGTTCCACCCGGCGGCACTCCCCATAGGATAGCTCCACTGGGTAACGCGCTCCCACATCAGGCAGGCCGACCATAGCCAAAGTCTTCTGAATCCGGGTTTGTATAGGCGGGAGCTTCCGGCTCTGCGTCAGCATGGCGACTGCGGATAAATTTTCGGAGATGGTCCGTTTCCGCATGAGCTGTGAGAGCTGAGGTACGCGGCCGAAAACCAGGCGCAGGCGGTCGCGGCGAAGCCTGGAAAGCCGCGTCAGGTTGATATCATCCAGAAAGACGGCCCCGGAGGTAGGGCGAAGATCCCCGGATATGAGCTGGAGCAGCGTACTTTTTCCCGCGCCGCTGCTGCCTGTGAGAAAGAGGAATTCACCCTGCTCGACCGTCAGATTGATTTCCTGCACAGCGGCCATTTGCTTTTTATCCTGCGGGTAATACTTGCTGACCCGCTCTAACCGAATTTGCGGCATGTGGACTCCTTTTGCCTGTATACAATAAAAGAAAAAATTGCTATAATAAAGAAAATATAATATAATAAAAATTTTGAGGTACTCTTATGTCCGGTACG